>WNGF01000037.1_pt1 | contig 273743 bp, 274 predicted proteins | sample 5400641 | NCBI WGS metagenome assembly WNGF01 (sample SAMN13153371, study PRJNA577476) | soil metagenome | isolation source: 80 cm soil or saprolite under grassland replicate 2 | place: USA:California | collected 2016-06-15 | reverse complement strand
CTTCCCGTCCGCTACCGCATCCGTCTCAAGGAATCTGCCGCCAGGATATGTCTCAGTCTTGCTGGTCAGATCGCTGATCACGAAACTCAAGCCTTGCTTGGGATCGCCGCTATGGGCGGTAAGCGTAAGCTCCTGACCATTGAGTTTGAAGTGGACTTCGCCGACAATCGCAGTAGGAGTGACATCGCCCAAGACGTTGGGTATGTCCACGGTTCGTTTCCCGTCGGAAGGAACAAACGTTCCACTCACACGATAATTCATGTCGAGCGGGAAAAAGGCAGGGCCAGAGTAATTGTGCGCGGCTTGGCTCTCCAGATCCTTGACTCGAATTCCAAGACGCTCTCCGCGCTTGATCACGTGCATGCGAAGGCTGCCGAGTTCGATCCGAGTTGCACTGCCGCTCACGTCGGTTTGCAGCTTTGCCTTCGTTTCGGATTTCCCGTCAATTTTTGCATCGCTTCCGGACCGAAGTTCAACCGAAATCTCATCTCCTTGCAGTTGAAAAACTCCCGCGTGCGCGGGTCCGGACGGAAGCACGACCGCATTGTCATTTGCACTTCCGAAGGTATTCGCGCCTGGCTTCAGCCAGAACAGTCCTGCGAGCGGCAGCCAGTTCTGTTTGAGGTCGTCCACTAGTTCGGCTTTCCATTTTTCGAATGATTGGAGATAGGCCGCGTCGGGTGGCTGGATAGCAGCAGCAAGCGAAACAAAAATGGCGAGAGATACAGCTAAGATTCCAGGTCGTCTCATAGTCTGCAACAGGGATCGATAACTAAGTTTTTTTCGCATACTCCCTCGGATCGGGTAACGGCTCTAGCCCACGGCCAGCAAAAACCTGCTCAAATTCATGCAGCAACGCTTCGTGAATCAATCCATTGGTAGCTACAGTCTCGCGGCTGTTCAACTGAAACGGCCCATCGTGAAAGTCCGTCACTCGACCGCCGGCTTCTTCGACGATCAGCACTCCGGCCGCTGTATCCCAGGGATTTAAATTGAATTCCCAGAACCCATCGAAGCGGCCACACGCGACCGAGCACAAGTCCAGGGCCGCCGAACCCGCTCGGCGCACCCCGTGGGTTCTTAGCGTGATCTGATGATAAAAGTGAATATTGGGATTCTTGTGGCGCTTATGGCTGGGAAAGCCGGTACCCAAAAGAGATTCCACCAGGTTTGCGGTCTTCGATACGCGAATCGGCCGCTCGTTCAAGTACGCTCCCTGGCCACTCTCTGCGGCGAATAATTCATCGCGGGTCGGGTCATAGCAAAGGCCGGCGATTGTTTCATCCCTATGCTGAAGAGCCATGGAAACACAGAACACAGGAAATCCGTGGGCGAAATTCGTGGTGCCGTCGAGCGGGTCCACGTACCAGCGGTATTCGCTGCCGGTATCACGAAGGCCTTCTTCCTCGCCCAAAACGTCGTGACCAGGCCATTGGCTGCGAATCCGCTCCCGGATCAGCGTCTCGGATTTCCGGTCGGCGGCTGTGACCAGGTCGGCTTCGCCTTTGTACTCGATCTTGATGTTCTGGTCGAAGTACTGCATCAGCAGCGCGCCCGCTTCGCGCGCGATGGACGCCATGGCGGGCAAATAGTGGAAATTGGGTTTCTGTTCGGTCAAGTGGTTCAGTTTCGCAGATAGTCATTGTCAATTGCAAAGTTCGGAAGCAGGAATGTGACGCCGCGTTTTTCCTTGCGAGCGAATCTTAATATTTTCGCTAGTGCGCATTAAAGCTAAAAGAGAAATGTAGTTCGAGCACCGTTCTATTCGGGTGTGGGTGGGACTGGCCATCATTCCGACGCCCTCTAAAGCCGAGGGTTTCCCGTCACTCTAAAGCGGAGGGTGCCCCGTCCTTGTCTCGCGTTTTTGCGAGACAGGGCGGGGACTTTGACTTTTGACGTGGGATGAAACGAATAGAGATGTCAAAATCCCCACCCTCCCGCAAAGAACGCGGGAAGGATGGGGGCACCCCGGGCACCCAATCCTCGCTTGACAACCTCCCTATCCGGTAGCAGAATTCTCGTAGGCGAATAAAAAGCGAAAAACTCTGGTTCGCGACCGGGCAGTACCAGCCCAGATCTTTCTGCCTCGAGGTCTCGATGTCCACTCTTCCGTTGAACACTAACCCTTCGCCGTTTTTGCCAGCGGGGTTCGAGGGGAAGAAAGCCGCCATTTTTAAACACATTACCCGCTCTGAGCGCCTGGTTGCCGTGCGGCCCGCATCGCGATTGGAAGTTCGGCCGAGGCCAGAGATGCTCTCGACCGGCATCGCGGAATTAAACGCAATCGCTGGAGGCATCCCACGCGGTTGTTTGACCGAGATTTGCGGCTCGGCTTCATCGGGAAAAACCACCGTGCTGCTGGCTACGATTGCAGACGCCACGCAAAAAGAAGAAGCCTGTGTCCTTATTGATGCCAGTGACAGCTTTGACCCGATTTCAGGAGCAGCGGCCGGCATGGATTTCAGTAAGTTGCTCTGGATACGTTGCGGAAAATCTTTGTCGTCGGCCATCCGTCTTCAGTCGTCGGCCTATCTCAACAATCCGGCTTTTCCGAATGGAGCTGACGACCGACGAACGCTGACCGATGACTTACAACTCGCTAGTCAAAAGCTCCATAGAAATAGCGAAAACCGACTCGATCAGGTCTTAAAGGTAACCGACCTCATCCTGCAAAGCGGCGGCTTTGGACTGGTTGCGCTCGATCTCGCCGGAATTCCTGAAAAATTCGTCCGCCGCATTCCCCTGGCGTCCTGGTTCCGTTTTCAGCGCACGGTCGAGCACTCAAGAACTGCGCTGTTGGTGGTAAGTGAATTTCCCTGCGCACAAACTTGCGCTGCGCTGGCCATGAAACTTTCCAATAAGCGATCAGTCGTCAGCCATCAGCTATCAGGAAAGCCAACGCATGCAGAAATCGTGGAAGGAATGCAAGTAGAAACAGAAATTCTTCGCACACGACTGGAACACAAACCGATGCAATCCATAACCGCGGTATTTAAAACACAAGCGGTACGCACAGGATGAGTAGAGTTCGGCGTTGGGTTTAGGCCAATGACCAACGACCGACGACCGACGACAGCTTCCATGCCTTTCGGCTGCATCTTCGTTCCCGATTTTCCCGTGGAGGCAATCCTGCGCGCCGAACCCGAGCTCCGCCCGCAAGCCGTGGCCGTTCTCGAAGGCAAACCGCCGTTGCAAAAAATTGTTTCAGTAAATGAAACCGCCCGCGCTGCAGGAGTTTCCCCGGACGTGACGAAATTGCAAGTCGAAGGTTGCGCGGAAATTTCCTTGCGAGAACGATCTGAATTTCAAGAATCCGCTGCTCACCAGGCCTTGCTCGATTGCGCTCAGTCCTTTTCGCCGCGAGTAGAAGATGTCGCGCCGGATACCGTGCTGCTCGATTTGTCGGGACTAGGTTCAATTTTCGGACCTTTACCAAAAATTGCGCGGAAGATTTCCCGCCGCGCTTCAGAGATGGGCCTCGAAACGAACGTAGCTGTCGCGCACACGCTCGATGCCGCTCTGCTCGCCGCCCGCGGGTTCATCGGAGTAACCGTGGTCCCCGAGGGGAAAGAATCCGAAGTGTTAGGTAGCCTACCGATCGAAGTGTTATTTGCAGACGAGTGCAATTCTAATTCTGGAGAAGCGGCGGAATTTCAAGAAACTTTCAGGCGCTGGGGAATCAGAAAATTTCGCGACCTGGCTGCCCTGCCTGGAGTTGCTTTGAGCGAGCGGCTGGGACAGCGAGGTCTTGAACTTCAACGAAAAGCTACCCGCATAAGTGAACGAACCCTGGTTCCATCTGATCCACCCTTGATTTTCGAAGAAGCGATAGATCTGGAGCTTCCCCTGGTCCTGCTTGAACCTCTTGCATTTGTTCTCAGCCGGATGCTTGATCAACTGTGTACACGCCTGCGAGCGCGGGCGCTGGCTGCTCAGAAATTGAGCTTGAAACTGACGCTCGAAAATGGGCGGCAGGCCAACCCTGAAAACGCAGCTTTTGAGCGGACTATCCACTTGCCAGTGCCGCTGCTGGATGCCGGAGTTTTTCTCAAGTTGCTGCAGCTCGATTTGAAAGCGCATTCTCCAGGAGCTCCAGTTGCAAAAGTTCATCTGAGGATCGAACCCGCAAAGCCACGTCCCGCGCAAAATGGACTTTTTATTCCCTGCTCTCCAGAACCGGAAAAACTTGAGCTCACGCTGGCCAGGATCAATGAAGTTGTTGGCGAAGGTCGCGCCGGATCACCGCAGCTACTCGATACGCACCGTTCGCAGGCATTTCAGATGCGGCACTTCACGCAATCAGCACCCAAGAATGGAAATTCTCATGTGTCAAAAGATCTTGTAACTGCATTGCGGATATTTCGTCCACCCATCGTGGTCACAGTGAATTATCAGAATGACAAGCCATCTCACATTTCCTCCAAAAAGCAAAATCACATCGCAGGGGAGGTGCTGTGGGCCGCAGGCCCCTGGCGTTCTTCTGGAGATTGGTGGGAACGAGATTCCTGGGTGCGCGACGAATGGGACATTGCCGTACAGGCGAAAACGGAAATCACGCTCTATCGCTTAATACACGAGTTGCTCCGCGGAAAATGGCTGCTGGAAGGAAGCTATGACTGAATACTTCGAGCTAGTAGCTCTTAGCTTTTGGCTAAAAGCTAACAGCTAAAGGCTAAGAGCTGATTTTGTACATCGAACTTCACTCCCGTTCTGCTTTCAGTTTCCTCGAAGGCTCTTCCCTGCCAGAAAGCCTGATTGCGCGCTGCTCCGAACTACACATGCCAGCGATGGCGCTGCTTGATCGCGATGGTGTGTACGGAGCGCCGCGTTTTTACATGGCGGCCAAGAAAGCCAAAATCAAAGCGCACATCGGTGCGGAAGTGAGAACTGAGATTTCAGATTGCAGATTTAAGATTTCAGACTCGTACAAATCTCATGCAATCTGCAATCTAAAATCTGGAATCTGCAATTGTTTCCGCCTTCCTCTCCTCGTTTCTTCCCGCATGGGTTATCAAAACCTCTGCCGCTTAATTACAAAGATGAAGCTCCGCGCCAAAAAAGACGAAGGCGCAGTTGTCGAAGAAGAGCTTGAGCAATATTCAGAAGGTCTGATTTGCCTGACCGGCGGAGATGACGGTCCCCTCGCCCATGCTCTTAAGAATGGCGGCATCCAAGAGGCGCGCCGCTCAGTCGAGCGCTTAATTCGCATTTTTGGACACAACAATGTCTATGTCGAATTGCAGCGCCACTTCCATCGTGAGCAGGAGATGCGTAACCGCGCCGCTATCGAGATCGCACGCTCTTTGAAGCTCCCGATACTTGCGACGAATGGGGTGCGCTACGCAACCAAAGATGCCCGCGAGCTTTGTGACGTCTTCACCGCCATCCGCAACCATTGCACCCTGAACACCTCCGGGCGCCTGCTCGAACGAAATTCCGAGTGTCATTTGAAATCGCCGCAAGAGATGAACGCACTCTTCGCCGATCTGCCAGAGGCAATCGCCAACACTGTCGAACTCTCTTCCCGCCTTGAGTTCACACTCCAAGACCTGGGTTACGAATTTCCTAAATATCCCGTGCCCGATGGCGAAAGCATGATGTCATTTCTGCGCGAGCGCGCCCGCGAAGGATTCCACTCGCATTACGGACGCGCCTCTGCAGAATTGAAAGAACGAGCCCGCCGCCAAATCGAACGCGAACTCGCATTGATCGAACATCTCAAGCTGCCCGGATATTTCCTGATCGTCTGGGACCTGGTCCGCTTCTGCCGCGAACAAAACATTCTTGTTCAGGGCCGCGGATCCGCCGCCAACAGCGCCGTCTGCTATTCGTTCGGCATCACCGCCGTCGATCCCGTTCGCATGGAACTGCTCTTCGAGCGATTCCTCTCCGAAGAACGTGGCGAGTGGCCGGACATTGACCTCGACCTCCCCAGCGGCGACGATCGCGAAGCCGTCATTCAGTATTTGTACCGACGCTATGGCGAGCGCGGCGCGGCCATGACCGCCAATGTCATCACGTATCGCAGCCGCATGGCCTCACGCGAGATCGGCAAAATCCTCGGCTTCGATCCTGAAACTTTGAGCAAGGTCTCTGCCGCAGTCGCGCAATGGGAGTATCGCGACGCTAACGACACCTTCGATCATCGTTTTCACGACGCTGGACTCGATCTCCGCCATCCGCGAATCAGGGAGTATTTTCAGTTGTGCGAGGCCATTCAAGACCTGCCGCGCCACCTCGGCCAACACTCCGGCGGCATGGTTATCTGCCAAGGACAGCTCGATTCTGTCGTTCCTCTCGAGCCCGCGTCCATGCCGGGCCGTGTGGTCGTGCAATGGGACAAAGAAGATTGCGCCGACCTCGGCATTATTAAAGTGGACCTGCTCGGCCTGGGCATGATGGCCGTACTAAAAGACTCGCTGAACCTTATTCGCAATCACCACGACGAAGAAGTTGATCTGGCACATCTTCCCGCTGACGATCATGAAGTTTATTCCACGCTGCAGAAGGCTGACACCATCGGCATGTTCCAAATCGAAAGTCGCGCGCAGATGTCGTGCCTTCCACGCCTTCGACCGAAGCGCTTCTATGATCTCGTGGTGCAAGTCGCGATTATTCGTCCGGGCCCAATCGTCGGCCAGATGGTGAATCCTTATTTAGAGCGTCGCCAAGAGCGCCAGGAAGTCACTTACGCGCATCCCTCGCTCGAACCAGTGCTCAAGCGCACATTGGGTGTCCCACTTTTTCAGGAGCAACTCCTACGCATGGCCATGGTCGTCGCAGGATTCACCGGCGGCGAAGCCGAAGAATTGCGCCGCGCCATGGGATTCAAGCGCTCTGAAAAACGAATGCAGGAAATCGAAGCCAAGCTCCGCGCCGGCATGGAGCGCAATGGCATCTCGCAAGAAGCGCAAGAGCAAATCGTGCTCTCCATCACTTCCTTCGCGCTCTACGGATTTCCCGAATCCCACGCCGCCAGCTTCGCGCTGATCGCCTATGCCAGTGCTTATCTGAAGTGCCATTACCTCGCGGCCTTCACTGCCGCTCTCCTGAACAACCAACCCATGGGTTTCTACAGCCCTGCAACCATCGTCAAAGACGCGCAGCGGCATGGATTGAAAGTGCTGCCGGTAGATGTGACGAAGTCGGAGTGGGAATGCACGTTGGAGCATTCAGCACTCAACACTCAGCATTCAGAAAACCACGTCGTTGGTCGTTCGTCGTTGGTCGTTAGTCAAGTCGTCGGCCCTCGGTCCTCGGTCGGCGGCGAAAATATCGTTTGCGAAAACACAAACTCCATGGATCGCACCTATCCCAGCTCCGAAGGAGCGGAATATTGCAGCCCAGGATCCTTCGACTACGCTCAAGATAAACTCCAGCCCTGGGTACAGCACGGAGACGAGCACGTCCCGGAGGGACGAAAACACCTTAGCCCAGCGCTTCCAGCGCTGGGTGAGCGAAGTACTCAAGTCCCGGAGGGACAGCATGAATTACAGCACCAGCCCCAAAAGGGGCGGAATTCGTTAGCCCAGGGCATAAGCCCTGGGAAAGATCACAAATTTTCTGAGTCCCGTAGGGATGGCACCCTTGCTCTTCGCCTCGGCCTTCGTTACGTACGTGGATTGCACGAAGAAGCCGGAAAAGCGATTGCGCGAGAACGTCGTGCTCCGTTTACATCTATCCACGACCTCGTGCGACGCGTGCCGGATCTGAGAAAAGACGAACTAAACACGCTCGCGGAAATCGGTGCACTAAATTCAATAGGATTGCAGATCTCAGATTCTAGATTGCAGATTGAAAATCTTCAAAAATCTAAAATCTGCAATCTCAAATCTGAAATCGCCCCTCGCTCTGCAATCCCTTTCCACCGCCGCGATGCCCTCTGGAATGCAGGCGCGGCCGCAAATCCCTCCGGCCCGCTGCTGGAATCAATCCCCGAACTCGACACTAAGTCCCCATTAAAGATGATGTCTGACGAAGAGCGCTTGGTAGCCGACTTTCGCGGCACTGGCATGACGGTCGGCCCTCATCCCATGGCTTATCATCGCTCGCGCATGGAGAAACTGGGGGTCCGCCGGGCCACCGATCTTAGCCAAATTCCCAGTGGCCGCAAAGTCCGCACCGCAGGTTGCGTGATCGCGCGCCAACGCCCCGGTACTGCAAAAGGATTTGTATTTTTAAGCCTGGAAGATGAAACCGGAGTCTCCAATGCCATCATCACTCCGGATTTGTTTCAACAGAATCGCCTGCTGCTGTCGTCAGAGCAATTTCTGATGATCGAAGGCATCCTGCAAAATCAGGATGGAGTCATTTCCATTAAGGCCGCCCGTGTTTCCCCGGTAACTATTACCACCGCCCAGACCAGCTCTCACGACTTTCATTGAGTCTCGCCACCAGCTTCGGCAAAACGATTTTGTATTCTCTAATCGATTTTGTATTCTCTAATCTAGGGAGACTCTGATTAAGCTCTCTGCTTTCCACAGTCGATCAAGTTAGAGTGTCTGAGAAATGAAACAGAGGACTCTAGCGATGATGACTGGCTTTGAGCAGTACACGAGGAAGACGCGGCGCGCGATATTTCTAGAGGAAATGGAGCAGGTGGTGCCGTGGCGCGAGTTGTGCGCGCGGGTCGAGCCGCATTATCCCAAGCCTGGGAACGGGCGGCCGCCGGTGGGAGTGGAGCGCATGCTGCGGATTTACTTTTTGCAGCAGTGGTTCAACCTGTCGGACCCGGCGGTGGAAGAGGCGCTGTACGACTCGGCGGTGATGCGACAGTTCGTGGGCATTGATCTAGGCTGTGAGCCGGTGCCGGACGAAACCACGGTGTGCAAGTTCCGGCACTTGCTGGAAGCACACCAACGGGGGAACAGATCTTGGGGCAGGTAAGCCTGCACTTGCAAGCGCAGGGGGTGCGAATCACGACGGGCACGATCGTGGACGCGACCATTCTACACAATGGTACTTCGGGATGAAGGCGCAAAGTGATCCGGGAATGCGCGCCGCAACCTCGGGACTGCACCCATCGGCGCTACCGCTACAAGAATCGTATTGACGAAGTGGAGCGGGCGAAGAACCGCACGAAGTCGACGGTGCGCTCAAAGGTGGAACACGTGTTTGCGGTGATGAAGCTGAAGTTCGGATTTGTGAAGCTGCGTTATCGAGGACTGAAGAAGAATGCCACCCACCTGTTCGCGGTGTGCGCGCTGGTGAACCTGTATCTGCTGCGGAAAAAACTGTTGTTTCTGACACCGGCTTTTAAGCCCGGGAGCGAAGGCTGCAGATCACGAGCCAGCCGCCGAAGAGCGAAAAACAAAGATCCGAACGCTTGGACCGGCATGGCAGAACACTTACTACCGCGAAGACATAGGCTTATTCAGAGTTTCCCTAGGAGTAAGCACCTAGGAGCTGATTTGCAATCCCACTGACCATTAAGATTCCTACTAACCTAAAACGAAATTTTTACAGTGGAATTCCCCATTCCACAGGCACTCAGGTTTATCATAGGAACATATCCCGCCACTAAAGATGTGCAGCCGACTGGTTGTTGCGTCAGTGTGTGGCCCAAACACCATTTGACGAAAAGTTAAGGAGTACAGAAATGGCTAAAGCAAAAAGCCCTCGCACCACTAAACCTAAGACTGGGAAAAATATCCTGCAGATGCCCGACAGCGCCACTGGCGAGGCAAAAAACGGCAACCCCGACTTCGAGTCTGAGATCCGGCTGCGCGCCTATGAGCTTTACGAGCAACGCGGACGCGCTGCCGGACAAGAGGAGCAGGACTGGTTCGCCGCCGAGCGTGAGGTACTGGCCCGCAGTTCCAACGAGAAACACACAGCCTGAGCTGTTATCCGCGCCATTCGCCTCTTAATTGAGAGCGGGAGCTACGCTTTGCCTGACCTGCTGGTAATTGACGACAACCCGACCCAGTTGTGTGTGCGAGAGGCTGTGCTGAAAGGCGCCGGATTTTCGGTGCTGACCGCGGGCAGTGCCGAACAAGCATTGCAGTTGCTCCGGGATGACTCAGCAACGGACGGCCTTCGCGTCATACTAACCGACCACGTTCTTCCCGGCGCGAGCGGAGATGCTTTTGTGCGCGAGCTTCGCGAATTCAGTCCATCCGTTCCGGTGCTGGTGATTAGCGGGATGGATGAGGCTGAACAGGCGTACGCCGGACTTGAAATCACATTTCTGCACAAACCGTGCGCGCCGGAAGACCTCATCGCGCAGGTGCGCGCAGCGTTGGAAATAAGTGGTCAGTGACTAGTGGTCAGTAATAACCGCCTATGCTGGCAACTAACCACTAATCACTGACCACTTCATTTGCCTGCTCCCCTCAATTCTGAAAAAATGAAGATTCCATCATGGCTGAACTAGGTAGTTTTGTTCTCCTGCTCGCGCTGGCGCTGAGTGGGTATTCCTTCCTTGCCGGATTCGTTGCGCTGGCTAAGAAGCGGCCCTCGTCAGAGCAGTTGGGAGAAACGGCCCGCCGAGCGGGGATCGCCAGCTTCGGCGCCGTACTGATGGCGGCGCTTCTCCTTGTAACAGCTGCCTTCCGCAACGATTTTTCCATCGCATACATTTTTCATCACAGCAACCGCGATCTGCCCCTCCCTTATAAATTTGCCACCCTGTGGTCGGGACAAGAGGGTTCGCTTGTATTTTGGTCGTTGCTGCTGTCCGGCTACGGCCTGGTGCTGCGATTGCGCCACAAGACGGACGCACGCCTGTTCGCGCATGCATCAGTGGTGATAGCCGCCGTGCAGGTTTTCTTTTTGTTGCTGCTCAATTTTGCCGCGCGGCCGTTTGCCATCATGCAAGGGACACTGCCTGCCGACGGCAACGGTCTGAATCCCTTGCTTCAGTATGCCGAGATGGTGATTCACCCGCCCATGCTCTACCTGGGCTATGTCGGCTTCACTGTCCCGTTTGCGTTCGCACTGGGGGCCTTGGCCATGAAGTATCCCGGCGAAAAATGGATACACATCACGCGCCGCTGGACCATGGTCACTTGGGGTTTTCTCACTTGCGGAGTTTTCCTGGGAGCACATTGGGCCTACAACGTTCTGGGATGGGGCGGCTACTGGGGCTGGGACCCCGTCGAGAACGCATCCTTGATGCCTTGGCTGACGGGTACCGCATTCCTTCACTCGGTCATGATGCAGGAAAAGCGAGGCATGCTGAAGACCTGGAACATGTGGCTGGTTTTTTCCACGTTCTGGCTCGCAATCCTGGGAACTTTCCTGACTCGCAGCGGCATCATTAGCTCGGTGCACGCCTTCGCGCAGTCTTCGATCGGAGACTGGTTCGCGTGGTTCCTCACGATTAGTCTCGCCACCTTTACTTTTTTCTTCATCAAGAACAGGTCGCACCTGCGTAGCGAGCACAAACTGGAATCCCTGATTTCGCGCGAATCCAGTTTCCTGTTCAACAACTTGTTATTCGTCCTGGCTTGTTTCACTGTCCTCTGGGGCACGTGGTTTCCCAAGATTTCCGAGTGGGTGCAGGACACTAAGGTGACCGTCGGGGCGCCGTTCTATAACAAAGTCACCATTCCCGTTGCGCTATTGCTTCTTCTGCTTACCGCTGTCGGCCCACTGCTCGCATGGCGCAGGACCTCGCTTGAGAGTCTGAAGCGCAACTTCCTCTGGCCAAGCCTCGGCGCGCTCCTGGCCGGAATAGCCATGCTCATCTTCGGTGTGCATCCCTGGAAAGACATTTCGTACTTGTATTCGATGATTGCGGCGATGCTGGCTGTACTCGTCGCCTTGACCGTTATCTCAGAATTCGTGCGTGGCGGACGCGTGATCTCACGCCACACCGGCCAAGGCCTTCTGCCCTCAATTTTGCACCTGTGGCATCGCAATACCCGACGCTACGGCGGTTACGTCGTTCACTTCGGGGTAGCTCTGGTGTTCATCGGAATTCTTGGCACTCCGTTCAATCGCGAGGCCGAAAAGGAAATGACTTTCGGCGATACCCTCGCCATCGGTCCCTACACTCTGCTCTGCCGCTCCTACACGCAGGAAGAGAACGCGAACTACAGCACTGAGTTAGCAATTATTCAAGTTTTCAGGCGGGGCCGCCAGATTGATACCCTTTATCCGGAAAGCCGCTTCTACCCCACCAGCCAGCAACAGCAGCACATACCGGCCATCCGCTCTACGTTGAAAGAAGATCTTTACTTAGTGTACGAAGGCCAGAATCCGGACACTGGGCGCCCCTTCATAAAGGCGCACCTCAATCCGCTAGTCTCCTGGATATGGATCGGCCTGCTGGTCATGGTTTTCGGCACAATCCTGGCTCTGCTGCCCAATGCAGCCCCGGTGCGTGCCGCCGTCCCAGCGCGCCTCGAAACCGTCCCGGTCGGTGCCGGAGACTAATGCACCGCTCTCTCACACTGCATGGCGTATCCCATTTCTGGCATTTGCTGCGAGAAGTGAGGCCTTTCCCCGCAAAGCGCATTCGAATCCTTTCGACCGTTCTTCTGGGACTGCTCGTACTTCTTGGCGCAGGCGACGGCGCTACGCGGATCGATCGGTTAGGTCATCAGATGATGTGTGTTTGTGGCTGCAATCAGATCCTGCTCGAGTGCAACCACGTTGGCTGCACATATTCCACCCGAATGCGAAACGAACTTACTGCTGCGGTGGACCAGGGCGCCAGCGACAATACCATTCTTCAATCTTTCATTCGTGACTACGGAACCATCGTTCTCGCCGTCCCCACAAACACCGGCTTCAACCGGCTTGCGTGGATCATGCCCTATCTTGCGTTAGTGGTCGGGATAACGTTAGTTGTCTTCATCGTCTGGGCATGGAGAAAACGGCCCCTGGCGATTCACGCCAGCGTTCCCGCATCAGTCCGTGGCACAGAGTTAGATCGTTTCCGCGAGCAAGCACGCAAGGAGACTGACCTATGATCCCGCTAATCTGTGCCCTAATTACCGCGGCTACGCTGTTCTACGTTTTCCACGTTCCTGACTCTATGGTGGCGGGTCCCGAAAAAACTCGGGCCGCGTATCTACGCGAGAGGAAGGAAGTAGTGTACGAAAACCTCCGAGACTTGAATTTCGAATTTAAGGCCGGCAAGTTCCCGGAGAGCGATTATCAGACAATGAAAAATTCCCTTGAAGAAGAAGCTGCCGCAATCCTCGCCGAGATCTCGCGTTTGGAATCGGGAGCAATCCCTGCCAAAGCAGCTCTGAACAAGAAAGGTTATAGCGTTTGAACATCAGCCCGAACTTCGAAGAACCTAGTCAGCGTGGGGACGGCCGCCCTCGGCTGTCCGCGGGTCGAAGACCCGCCCAGCTGTCGAGCTTCGCTCGACGGATAGCCCGGGGCGGCTGTCCCCACGCTGTCCATTTCGCTTGGTTACGCGCGGCGATTGCGTTCTTGCTGGTCGCGGCTACATCGTCCCTGTTCGCAGCAACCATCACCGGCACCATCACCAACGGCACCACCAACAAGCCATCCGCAGGCGATGAAGTAATCCTCATCAAGCTGGCCGCCGGCATGCAAGAAATCGGTCACACCAAAGCCGATGCTGGCGGCAAATTCAGCTTCACGTTCGCTGACGATCGTGCTCCGCACTTGGTGCGAGCAATCCATCAGGGTGTCACCTACCACAAGCCCGCGCCTCCAGGCACAAATGCAGTTGATCTCGAGGTGTATGAGGCCAGTCCGAAGGTCGCTGGCGTAAGCGCGGTAGCCGACCTCATGTACATCCAGGCTGGAAAAGGGCAACTCGGCATCACACGGATTTTTGCCGTGGACAACAAATCCAAGCCACCACGCACACAGATGAACGACGCCAATTTTGAGTTCTACGTTCCTCAAGGCGCGGAAATTGACGGCGCCTCCGCTCAAACGGCCGGTGGCCAGCCACTAAACGTAACTCCAACTCCTCAGTCTGAAAAGGGACGCTATGCCTTCGTCTTCCCACTTCGTCCGGGACAAACCGAATTTCAGGTCACCTTTCACCTGGCGTACAGCGGAAAAGCAACAATAGATCCGCAATTGATCTATCCCCTGCAGCACTTCGTCGCCATGATGCCGCGTTCCATCCAATTCACCCCAGCGCAGGCTGGGATATATGAGGACAAGCAGCCTCCCGGCCAACCTGAAGCGATTGCCGAGGTCGCAAGCAATCCCCAGCCTGGGCAGAAACTTACCTTCGAAATCTCCGGCGACGGTATGTTGCAGGACCAGAACGAAAATGCGTCAACCGGCTCTCGCGGAGAGACATCTGCTTCGGCAGACACGCGTCCCGGCGGCGGCCTTGGCGCACCCATCGAGGCACCTGATCCTCTCGATAAGTACCGGTGGTACCTTCTCGGCGGCTTCGGGGCCGTCTTCGTGGCGGGAGCTGTCTACATCACCAACCGTTCCAGTTCCGCGCATCCAGTTCCAGCCATCGCGGGCCCCAAAACTTCGGGCATGCTGCTCGATGCTTTGAAAGAAGAGCTCTTCCAACTCGAGATGGAACACGCGCAAGCACAGATTTCGGACGACGAATACGCGAAAGCCAAAGCTGCCCTTGATCAGACGCTGGCGCGAGCAATCAAGCGCGAGCGCTAAGCTCCGGAGGAGCGGCATATGTTAGCCCAGCGCCTAAGCGCTGGGTAAAGTGGGAGACGAGCAAGTCCCGGAGGGACGACAGAACAGTCCTAACCGATTTCCGATCGGTCTTAGCTGGCTCAGAGCGGCTCTCGGGCTCAAAACGCGTGCATTCTTGCAAGAGTCCCGCTTTCCTCCGTTCTACTCACATGAACCGCCCAGGCAATAGATGGCATCTATTCTCTTAGGGGTAACCTTATGGGGAATACCTTCAAAACCGCATTCTTACTGACGGCGCTCACGCTGCTGCTGATGTTTATCGGCCGTATTTTTGGCGGCCAAAACGGCATGCTTCTCGCCTTGATAATCGCAGCGGTGTTCAACTTCGTCTCCTACTTCTTCTCGGACAAGCTGGCGTTAGCCATGTACCGCGCCAAGCCGGTGACGCGCGAGGAACTGCCCCGCGCCTATCAGATCGTGGAGCGCCTCACGCAACGGGTAGGCCTGCCCATGCCGAAGATTTATGTGATTCCGACGGAATCGCCAAATGCTTTCGCCACCGGCCGCAATCCCAATCATGCGTCCGTGGCAGTTACCCACGGAATTCTGGGCTTATTGAATGACGAGGAACTCGAAGGCGTCTTGGCCCACGAACTGGGCCATGTTCGCAATCGCGACATCCTGATCAGCTCGATCGCTGCCACACTTGCCGGTGCCATCACCTATCTGGCGGACATAGCGCGTTGGGGGATGATCTTTGGCGGTTACGAACGCGACGAGAACAATCGCGGAGGCGGACTGGGCGCCATCTTCATGCTCTTCCTTGCGCCGCTTGCAGCCATGCTCATTCAATTGGCGGTCTCGCGTTCTCGTGAATACCAAGCGGACGAAACCGGCGCGCACCTCACCGGAAATCCTTACGCACTGGCCAGCGCACTCGCCAAACTGGACGCCTATTCGAAGCGGGTGCCCCTTCCCGCAACTCCTTCGACCGCACACCTATTTATCATTCAGCCATTTTTGGGCATGAGCCTTGCCAGTCTTTTTTCCACTCATCCCCCAACTGCAAAACGAATCGAGCGCCTAACCGGCAGACCAGCCGAGTTCGGCCAATAATTGAGGGACAGCCTTGGAGGAAAGCCGTTTTGAAAGGGTGCGGCTTCTAGCCGCACCGTTATGGTGTCTTGAATCATGAGCGAGATTTAGCTCGGAGGGTTTTGCCAACGACGAACGACCAACGACAGATTTCAGGTCACTAAGGTAACCACCGCGGCCAAACCCCGCATAGTAGAATCGCCTCCATGTCGCTCGAAACCGTCATCGCCGCGTCACACCGGGCTTCGCGCCTGGAAAATGAGCTCAAAAAAGTCATTCGCGGCAAAGATGACGTTGTCCGATTGGCGTTGGTTTCGGTTCTTGCCCGCGGGCACCTGCTAATCGAGGGCGTCCCCGGCGTTGGCAAAACGACTCTGGCTCATGCCCTGGCCCGTTCCCTGGGGTGCAGCTTTCAACGCGTGCAGTTCACCAGCGACATGCTCCCGTCCGACATTCTGGGCATTTCCATCTACTCGGCCACCGAACAGAAATTTGAATTCAAGCGTGGCCCGATTTTCACTAATGTCCTGCTGGCCGACGAAATCAACCGCACCACGCCAAAGACTCAGTCCGCTCTGCTCGAAGCCATGAACGAAGGACAGGTCACGGTTGATGCCAATTGCTACCAGCTTCCGCAACCGTTTCTGGTGATTGCAACTCAAAATCCGGTCGAGCACCACGGAACTTATCCTTTGCCAGAATCTCAGCTTGACCGTTTTCTAATGCGCGTACATATGGGATATCCCGACAGCAAAGCCGAGCGCGAAATTCTCCGCGCCGAAGCGGGCACTGCGCAACTCGAGAATCTTGAAACTGTTCTGGCCGCTACCGACGTGCTTGAAATGCAGCAGGTGGTCACGCAAGTCGAGGTTGACGATTCGCTGGTCGGTTACGCGCTCGAAATAGTGGCGCGCACTCGTAAGCACGAAAAGCTCATCCTCGGAGTCTCCCCGCGCGGCTCGCAAATGCTTTATCGCGCGGCGCAGGCAATGGCCTTCCTCGACGGCCGCAGCTTCTGTGTCCCCGAAGATTTCAAGCCTCTCGCCGTGCCAGTCTTCGCTCATCGCGTCGCCATCCACGGCATGAATTCCTCGGGCATAAAAAAATCCGTGCGCACAGAAGAAGTCATTCAAGAAATCGTGGACTCCGTCCCAGTGCCGGTGTGAAGAATTTCAGATTGATGATTGCAGATTTGAGATTCGCATTGGACACCGCACCGAGTTATCATAAGCCCCCAAATCTGAAATCTAAAACCTCCAGTCTGCAATTCCCGAGTTCCCTCCCCACGACTTCGTGGCCTTCCTGCTTGTCATTTACCATCCCTGCATGAACTTCCTACGCTTTCTTATGCTGTTATCGTTGGCAGTGTGGCTCGGCGGATTATTCTTCGTCCCCATCCTCGCTCAGACCTCATTCTCGGTGCTTCCATCAAGCCACTTAGCAGGACTGGTCGTCCGCGATTCTTTGCTAAAACTACATTGGATGGGCTTCGTCTCTGGTCTACTGTTTCTTGCAAGTTCGTTAATCCACAACCGAAGCCTGTTCGGAAGAGCACGCGTCTTCGGATTGAGCCACATACTCGTGATCATCATGCTGGTCCTAACCGCAATCTCACAGTTCAGAATCGTCCCGCGCATGGACAGTCTCCGCGCTTCAGCAGGAGAGATCGCGACTCTCCCATCGGGTAACCCGATCCAGGTGCAATTTAATTCCCTTCATGCGTGGTCAACCGGACTCGAAGAAACAGTGCTCGTTCTTGGGCTCGTCGTCCTCTACTCCACATCCCGCCGAATCGGTCCTTCGCGTAGCGTTCCATTTTGATGGATTCACGACTCCGCGTCCTTTGCGGCTTCTCTTGGCGTACTCTGCGGTTAAAGGCCTTTTGTTTTTACATCGAGAGAGATCAAAAGACTTTAACCGCAAAGAACGCAGAGAACTTCCGCAAAGTCCGCAGAGAAAACCAAATTAGGACCGCGGCCGTGATTGGGGTGGCCGCGAATCATTTATTCTGTTAGATCGTCCCCGTCAATTAACGTAGCGACAGGTTTGAGAAAGCTAAGAGCTAGGAGCGAACAGCTAAAAGCTTCTTTATGAAAACTGGAATCATCGGCCTGCCTCAGGTAGGCAAGACGTCTCTGTTCCGGATCCTTACCAAGGCGCATCTCGCACCCACCAATCCGCGCGAAGCCCACATTGGCGTCGCGAAAGTCCCCGACGACCGCCTTGACCGCCTCGCTGCTCAATGCAATCCGAAGAAACTCACGCACGCTGCGGTTGAATACGTTGACCTCGGCGCCATCGGTCAGGACGCCCTCAAGGAATCCGGCTACATCGGCCATCTTCGCAACGTAGATGCCATCGCCCACGTGGTGCGCGCCTTCGAAGATGATTCCATTCCCCACTCCGGCCCGATCGATCCATTGCGCGACATCAAGAACGTGGAATTCGATCTGATGGTCAGCGACCTCGGCCAAATCGAGAAACGCCTGGAGCGTGTAGAAAAAGACTTGAAGAAGATGCGCTCAGCCGATCTGGAAAAAGAGTTCGAACTCTTGAAGCGCGCCAGAGCGCAGATTGAATCCGAGCGCCCGCTTCGCGAGATGGAAATGACTCCTGAGGACAAAAAGCGCTTTCGCGGCTTCATGTTCCTGAGCGAGAAACCGATTCTTTACGTGCTGAATATCGGCGAGAGCACGGGATTAGGAAAAGACTTGGAAAATGCAGTCGCGAAGTACGGGCTCTCCGAGCTTACCTCGGATCATGTGGGGACGGGCGCCCCCGCCCGTCCGGCCGAGCAACGCTCGGCAAGAAATGTCGGCGCGACCGCAATCTGCGGAAAAGTGGAGGCCGAGCTCGCGGAGATGACCGACGCCGATGCCGCTGAATTCCTCTCCAGCTACGGCCTTCAGGAAAGTGGCCTCGCCCGCCTTATCCGAAAAACCTATGAACTCCTCGGCCTGGTATCTTTCTTCACGGTTGGCGAAGACGAATGCCGCGCCTGGACCATCCCCGTAAACACGCGCGCAGTGCAAGCCGCCGGAGCCATCCACTCCGATCTCGAAAAGCACTTCATCCGCGCCGAAACCATCCGCTGGGACCAACTGCTCGACGCCGGCTCCGAAGCCAACGCCCGCGCCCGCGGCACTCTCCGCCTGGAAGGCAAAGACTACATCGTGCAAGATGGAGACGTGATGCACATCCGGCACTCGGGTTAAAGGCCCCAGGACTCTCTTAGAGAGGCACCGGATCCCGAACTACTGAGCAATCCATTCGCGCAATCCATTAGCGCTCGGCATACATTCCGGATTTCCATCGGAACTGTCCAACTGCGGTACTGTGTCGCTGGTCGTTCCAGGGTTACTCTCGCGCCAGCGCCTGCTGATTCTAACCGGATTGCGCTGCAATCCGACAAGCGTTACGCGATTACCTTCCAGAAGATTACTGAGGTGTAAATAGCGAGACTCCAATAACATCTAAGATGTACGGTGGTGAAAAAGAACCAAGGCGCGCCCATCGCGGGGATTCAAGGAATGGAGCAGCCCTTGCTCCACGCTTTCCTGAAGCATGTCCCCGATGGTGTCTATTTCAAGGATCGCGAAAGCCGTTTTGTACTTATCAGCCAGTCCCTTGCGCTTCGATTTGGATTGAGTGATCCGGCCGAGGCAATCAACAAAACCGATTTTGATATGTTCAGCTCCGAACATGCAAAACAAGCCTTCGCTGATGAACAGGAGATCATCCGCACGGGCCGGCCCATCCTTGATAAAGAGGAGAACGAAACGTGGCCGGACGGTCGCGACAATTGGGTGCTTACGACCAAACTGCCATTGACCGACAACCACGGAAACATCATTGGCACCATGGGAATTTCTCGCGATATCACAGATCGAAAACATGCGGAGCAGGAACTTCAGGAATACCGTGTTCACATGGAAGAACTAGTCGCGCAGCGAACTGCCGAACCTGTACGGACCAACGAACTGCTCGAAGAGGACATCGCCGCTCGCAAGGTTGCCGAGCACGAACTTGCTTTAAAGGCAGAAGAGTTAGCCAGATCAAACGAAGTGCTGGAGAAATTGCAGTTAACTGACGATCTCACTTCAGTGTATAACCGCAAAGGATTTCTGGCGCTGGCGGAACATCGGGTAAAGCTGGCCTATCGGACCGGGGAGCCTTTCTCCATCGCCTTCGTTGACCTCGATGGTCTAAAGCGGATCAACGACACCTATGGCCACGAGGAAGGCAACCGAGCGCTGGTGGAAGCTGCCAATGTACTTAGAGACTGTTTTCGGCAATCGGACATTCTTGCTCGGATGGGCGGCGATGAGTTCGCTATTTTCATCGCCGAGGCCGATCAGGACGAGATTGCCATCAGAATTCAGCATAGACTGGATGCCTGCAACGCCGCACCCGGCCGCCAATACAACCTGTCGCTCAGCATAGGAATTGCTTCAGGCACTGCTAAAAAAGACTCGGACATTCAAAGCCTGTTAGCCACGGCGGATAGGCTGATGTACCAGCAAAAAGGCAACAAGCAGTCTTCTCGGAATGCTACCACCTCCGGTAAATAATCCCGCAACTGAGACCATTCGATCGAACCAACGGCTCGACGTTGGCTCCGAAGCTAATTCCCGCGCCCGCGAGGCACTCTTACGCCTGGAAGGCAAAGACTACATCGTGCAAGATGGAGATGCGATGCACATCCGGCATTCGGGAGTGAGGATTCTGTAATTTCCGGTTTTGCAGGACGAGCACCCAAGTCATTCGACCGAAGGCGCCAGCTTCAACACAATGCTTTTACGCTCGCCCTCCTCAACTTTGACAGTTTCGCCCAACGATTCATGGTCGCGTACGAATACCGAATCTGTAATCTCTCCATCGATGTCCTCGTCCAGTGCCATGATCTGGTACTCACCCGGATTCAATCCGCGCAAGCTGAAATGGCCTCGGATATCTGTTGTAACTTGTTGGTACAAATCTTGACGCTGGCGTCGCTTTGCGTCAGGGAGGGATATTACTTTGACGTAGGAAGCAGCTTGATTATTGTTATCCAGTACTACGCCTTCAATAGTTGCACCGTTGGCGCTGACGACGATATCCAGTACTAGGCCCGCGCCCGTGCCAGTAAACCCCGAGTCACTGACATCCCTGCCGTCTAAATTTACAGCCTTCACAAAGTAATCGTGCAGAGCTTCGCTGGAAGCCTCTACTTGAAGACGGTAAGTATCGGCAGGCATCTCCTTCACTTCAAACGATCCATTGGATTTCACTTCGGCACGGGGAGACAGCTCGTCCCAATAGATCGACTTAACGCCGTCACCAGACCCGGTCATCGATCCCTGTGGCCTCTGCTGATTCGAATAGAGCCGAACACCAACTTGGGACCAGTCAATCCGCTTGCCATTGTCCATACGAAATTGACCTCGAATGTCTCCATTCGCGAGGGGTACGATCCGCAATCCATCGATGTCTCCATTGGTGACTTGGATGATCGGGTCTCCTCGAACTGTGCGGGACGTTCCTCCACCACTAAGAGCCAATAGGACCACATACGAACCTGGGAGCACTTCCCGGATTTCGAAATGACCATCCTTGTCCACCGACCAAGGCTCGATGACAGCCATGAAATTGTCGTTCAGTGGACGTAATATGAGGCTGGCGTCGGTTGTCCCCGCCGGAAGATTCGTCACCTCTCCGCGAACGCGGAACGAGTGCACCAACACCAATGTGATGTTGGCCTGCACTTCGTCACCAGCGCGGAGGACGAGAGGAATCGCTTGGTTCTCCTCGATTGTGCTTGGGTAATAAGTAGTCGCATAAACCGGAGCGTCCTTTTCGGTCGTCTTCGCGGATTGAACCACCCTCGCAAGTTCTAAGACTGGCTGCGCCATGAGCAGGTACCGTTTGGGGAGCAAACCACCAATGCGAAACTCTCCTAATTCGTTTGTGTACGCCCCTGCACCCTCTATACCATGCACGTTGCGAGGATAGGGAATGGCTGCAACGTCAACTTTTGCTACGGGATCGCCATCGCTGTCGAGGACCTTGCCCATAATTACGGCTGCAGGCGCCATGTGGAAAAGCAAATCTTGCACTTCCCGCCCTGGCTCCAGAGAAAGCAGCATTCCATCCCCGTGATGGCGTTTTTCTGCATCGACAAACCCGGCATGATCGTAGGCGACGCGGTAGGTTCCGGGCTTGACGTCGTCAATTTTGAAACGTCCTTCAGCATCTGTGACCGCGAAATACTCGACTTCCTCCGCCTCTGCATGGGCGCCGATACCAAAGAACCGAATATTGGCTTTTCTAATGGGAGCCCCGCCGGCCCGTTGAACAATCTTGCCCTGAACTGTGGAAGTTGCGGTTGTTTTCGACGAGGGCGTTTGCGCTTCAATAGCAGGCAGGATTTGGAAACAGGAAAGAAACACGAGCCAGAACTTCATGATCTCACTCTAGACATGGGAAGGGGCACCATTTAATTGACGTTCACTTCTCACCACCTGCAATTTCTCCAGCAGTATGGGCGCGAGCTGCGACACCGATCCCGCTCCCAGCGTCAGAATCATGTCCCCATCGCGCGCCTTTGCTGTCGCTGCCACCACACCATCGTCAAACGAACCGGCATAAGAAGCCATCGGGTTCCCCTTTTCGCAAATCCTGCGCGCCAATGTTTCTCCGGTGATGCCCTCGATCGGCTGCTCATTGGCAGGATAGATGTCCAGCACCGTCAGCGAGTCGGCATCCGCAAATGCGGTTGCAAACTCATCCATCAAATCCCGGGTGCGGGTGTAACGATGCGGCTGGAAGATGACATGAATCTTGCGATAGCCGCATTGCCGGGCCGCCGCCAACGTCGCTCGAATCTCGGTCGGATGATGCCCGTAGTCGTCAATGACGGTTACTCCCGCCACTTGGCCGTACACTTGGAACCGCCGATCTACTCCACGGAAGTTTTCCAGTGCCTCTCGAATTTGAGCGACCGAAATATCTAATCCGATTCCGACTGCAATGGCGGCAGTCGCATTCAGCACATTGTGCACCCCAGGTACTTGCAGCAAGAATTCGCCTAGATCACTTCCGCCATATCGAACTCCGAAACACGTAGCCCCGGACGCCCTCGTCCGGGGTGGGCGGGTGAGGGCACCCGCCCCTACGAAAGTCGGGGCGGGCTCGGGGCCAAACGAGTTCGAGTGCTTTAGCTTGATCCGAAAATCCGAGTCCTTACGCGTCCCATAGGTGACCATCCGCCGCCGGATCTTCGGCAGCATTCGCCGCAGAACCGGGTCGTCATTGCAAGCCACGATCATTCCGTAGAATGGCACCCGGTCCATGAAATCCAGGAACGCGCGCTTCACATCGTGCATGCTCCGGTAGCAGTCCATGTGTTCACGATCAATGTTGGTGACAACGGCAAGAATCGGCGACAGCTTCAGAAACGACCGATCACTTTCATCAGCTTCCGCCACAAGATATTGCGATCGCCCCAACCGCGCGTTCGATCCCATGGCATCCACGCGCCCACCCACAACCACCGTCGGATCAAGCCCGCCCGCAGCCAGCACTGCCGCAACCATAGAAGTCGTGGTCGTCTTACCGTGCATACCTGCAACAGCAATCCCGTACTTCAGCCGCATGAGCTCCGCCAGCATCTCCGCCCGCTGAATCACGGGAACATGTAACCGACGCGCTTCCTCAACTTCAGGATTCCCCGCGTTAATTGCAGAACTGGTGACCACAACATCGGCCCCAGCAACGTTATCCGTGGCATGGCCTTCGAATATCGCCGCGCCCAGGTGCTGCAAGCGGTCGGTCACCAACGATCGCTTCAGATCGGAGCCTGAAATCTTATAGCCAAGGTTCAGCAACACCTCGGCAATCCCGCTCATGCCGATGCCGCCGATCCCGACAAAGTGCACACGTTGAATCTTGGCAAACATAAGTCAAATTCGGGGCCACGGATTACACGGATTCACACGGATTAAACCAAACGCCAAGCCCAGAAAAGATCCGTGAAAATCCGCGTTAATCCGTGGCCAGCTCTTCGCTTCCCGCCAATCTCGCCGCCAGCTCCGCAATATCTTTCGCTGCATCCGGATGCGCCATAGTCCGCGCTGCCTCACTCATTGCGGCAATCCGCTTGTGGTCTTCCAGCAGGGCGCAAACCGTATCCACCAGCCAGACTTCATCCAGCCGGGTCTCTTCGAGAACAACTGCGGCCTTTGCCTGTTCCAGAACCTCCGCATTGCGGCGCTGATGGTCATCTGCGGCCAGCGGAAAGGGAACAAAAATCGCAGGCTTTCCCGCCGCCGCAATTTCCGCCACCGTGCTCGCGCCTGACCGGCACAAAACCAGGTCGGCGCGCGCAAAAAATCCCGGCATGTCATCTAGAAACTTGTGGACTTCCGCTCGAATTCCGGCCTGCGCGTATGCAGCTTGCACTTCATTATATTCACGCTCGCCCGTCTGATGGATCACGCTTAGTCCCGGCACTCGCTTCATCAATTCCGGCAACGCCCGGACCACCGCAAGATTGATCGCCCGCGCCCCCTGGCTCCCTCCAAACACAAGCAACGTCGGCGAGGCTTGTGAATACGGCTTGCTGGGAATTTGGAAAAACGCCGGCCGTACCGGGACTCCGGTTACAACTGGATTTCGAAAGTAGTCCGCTGTTCGTTCAAAATGCACCGCCGCCGCCGAGACGAACCGGGCGACGATCCTATTTGCGAATCCTGGAACCAAATTCGGCTCAAAAGCCAGCGTCGGAACATGCTTGAGAAGCGCCGCCAGCATCGCCGGGCCGGACGCATATCCGCCCACACCAATCACCACATCAGGCTTGAACTGGTTCAGCATTCTGCCTGCGGCAAGCACGGCACGAGGCAGATCGACGACAGTCCTCAGTCGTGTCGCCAAGCTGACGCGATTCAGCGCTCCAACCTTCACTAATTGCAATGGAAAGCCGGCAGCCGGAACCAGCCGGTTCTCGAGTCCGCGCGTAGTGCCGATAAAAAGCACTTCGGCCTGATAGCGCTTCTTGAGCTCCTGCGCAATCGCGATAGCAGGGATAACGTGACCGCCCGTGCCCCCGCCCGCCAGAATGGCTCTCATGCTGGAAAACTATATATGAGCCGCTCGCGGCAGCGCTCTCGTACTCGCTTGAAGTCAAGCCGCAACGCGGCGGAAGAATACAGCCCAGGGCGCAAGCCCTGGGTGAAAATGGCAATTGAGATAGCCCTGAAAGGGCGAAAGAAAGAATGTGACATAGCCTACTCTGGCCCTGCATCACAGACTCAAATGAGGTAACGACCGACGGTTTTAGCGAGCGTCTATTCCGCCTGTTTGGTGATGTTCAACAGCACGCCAATGCACGCGAGAGTGATAAATATTGACGATCCACCATAGGAAATCAACGGCAACGGAATTCCCTTAGTCGGCATGAGGCCGAGCACCACGCTGATGTTGATAAAGGCTTGCACCACAACCATGCTAGTGATTCCGACCGCCAAGAATCGCCCGAATATGTCCTGCGTCCGCAGTGCAGTTCGAACTCCGCGCCATAGGAAGGCCGCGAAGAGCAGCACGACTGCAAGGCAGCCGACCAGCCCCAGTTCCTCGCCAAGAACAGAGAAGATGAAATCGGTGTGCGGCTCAGGCAAATAGAACAGTTTCTCCTTGCCCTCCATCAGTCCGACACCTGTGAGGCCACCGGTCGAAACCGCAATCAACGATTGAATAATATGAAATCCACGCCCCTGCGGATCAGAATATGGATTCAGAAAAGCAAAAATACGATCGCGGCGGTAGGCCACATGGAAGATCAGGAAATATAGCGGCAGCAACGAGGCGAGACAGGCGTACGCCAGATATTTCAAATCCAGCCCAGCCACGAACAGGATGCATACGGTTATCGCCGCGCAGGCGATCGCGGTGCCTAAATCCGGCTGAAATACGATCAGCACAACAAACACAAACGTCGGTAGGGCGGCGGGAATCAGAGTGTTGCGCCAGTCGTCCATGGACTTAATCCGGCTCTCCAGAAAGAAGGCTAGGAACAAGATCAAAACAGGCTTTGCCAGCTCTGAAGGTTGAAATGAAATGCCGCCAAAGTGCATCCAGCGATGTGTATTGTGAGCTCGATCGAGAAAAAACACCGAAATCAACATCAACGTGGTCAGCCCGAGCAAGGAAAACACCACGGCTGGATGCTTCAGCCGCTTGTAATCAACTCGCATGCCGACCATCATGGCGATGAAGCCGGCGACAGCCCATCCCATTTGTCGCATTAGGAAAAAATATCCGGAGTGGTACCTCTCTTTCGCGATCACTGCCGAGGCGCTGAACACCATTATCAGGCCAACAAAAACCAGCAACAACGTAACCACAAACAATAGCCGGTCCACACTGACGCGTTTCGCCATGAAAATCCATTTCACCACGGAGACACGGAGACACGGAGGAATGTTTCGAGCGATTTTGGATAGAGTCGGTTACTGTTCTGGTTCACTCGGAAAGGAGAGTCACTATTACTTCGCGGAAAGACCCCGCACCAGGTCTTTGAACACCCCTCCGCGATGCTCGTAATTCTGGAACTGGTCGAAGCTGGCACACGCTGGAGCCAGCAGAACAATATCTCCGGCCTGTGCCGATGTGGAAGCTTGCTTTACCGCGGTTTCCATTGTGCCCGAGGGAACGACTTTGGCAGCCTTGATCTGCGACTGAATTTTTTCTGCGGCTGTTCCGATAGTGTAAACGCATTTCACCCTCTCGCGAAGCAGATCGTTCAGCAGTGTATAGTCGCTGCCCTTGTCCCTGCCCCCGAGAATCAGATGGATTTTGGATGGGAACGACTCCAACGCTTTGATAGTGGCGTCCACGTTGGTTGCCTTGGAGTCGTTGTAGTACTCCACGCCTCGCACTGTCGCCACGTATTCCAGGCGGTGCTCGACTGCTTTGAAGTCGCGGACGGCACTGCGGATCTTCCCCACAGCACTTCCCATCAGCGCACTGGCGCAAACTGCTGCCAACACATTTTCGAGATTGTGCGCGCCTTTCAATGGAATTTCCGAGATCGGCATCACTTCTTGCTCCGATCCGGCACGCCGAACGACCACCTCGCCCGCGCGTACGAAACTGCCCTGTTCCACTTCGTGCTTGCGGCTGAACCAGAACACTTGAGCGCGAGTACGGCCGGCAAGTTCGACGCAGGTGGGATCATCCGCATTCAAAACTGCGAAATCTGGCGACTGCTGGTTCTCAAACAGCCGGGACTTCGCATCCACATACGCGGCAAATGTTCGGTGACGGTCAAGGTGATCGGGCGTCACATTCAGAACCACAGCAATTTTCGGTCGAAAGCCGCGAATGGTCTCGAGCTGAAAGCTGGAAACCTCAAGCACAGTGACCGTCTCGGGTGCCGACTGCGCAACCAGAGAAATTGCAGGTGTCCCAATGTTCCCCCCCACTAGCGTCTTCAGGCCTGCGGTTGCGAGGATCTTACCCAAGAGCGTAGTAGTCGTAGTTTTTCCATTAGATCCGGTAATCGCGACAATCTCCCCCTGAAGGAATTCCGCTGCCAGCTCAATTTCGCCGATGACGTTCTGTCCCAATGCCCGTGCTTGCATAATCGGCTCTGCGTCCACTGGCACGCCGGGGCTAACGACAATCAGGTCCTGGTTCTGAAAAGTCCGTTCACCATGTCCGCCGGTCTCGACCGTGATTCCCTGATCCAGCAGGGCAGGAATCTCCTCCCGAAGCTGCTCTTCAGACTTCGCGTCGGAGACAGTTACTCGCGCCCCCTTCGACTTCAGGAACAGGGCCGAAGCCACACCTGACCGACCGAGTCCCACCACCAGCACGCGTTTGTTGTTGAGTTCCACGAAAAGGCTCAACCTCAGAGGACACAGAGAGCCACAAAGTAAGATCTTTGATTCCGCCTTACCTCTGTGTTCCTCAGCGTCCTCTGTGGTAAACGAATTTTATCTTAGCTTCAGCGTAGTTAGCGCGAACAGCGCAAAGACCAGGGAAGCAATCCAGAAGCGAACAATGATTTTCGATTCCGACCATCCCATCAGCTCGAAATGGTGGTGAATAGGCGCCATCTTGAAAATGCGCTTTTTCCGTAATTTGTACGAGGCCACTTGCAGAATAACTGAAAGCGCCTCAATCACGAAGATCCCGCCGATAAATGGCAGTAATAGTTCCTGCTTGATGATGACTGCAATGGTCCCAATTGCTCCACCCAGCGCAAGCGAACCTACGTCACCCATAAAGACTTCCGCTGGATGCGCGTTATACCAGAGGAACCCGATCGCGGCACCGACCATCGCTCCGCAAAAAATACTTAACTCACCCACCAGCGGCATACGGGGTAGCTCGAGGTAAGTAGCAAAGGTCGCATGTCCGCTAACGTAGGTCAGCACCGTCAACGCCCCCGCGGCAATCACGGTGCAGCCGATCGCGAGCCCGTCAAGGCCGTCGGTCAGGTTCACAGCATTGCTCGCACCCACGATCATCAGCACAACAAAAGTAATGAAGGGAAGAAATGCGAGCGGCCACAGACTAGGCGCCAGGTTATCAATCACCAGGTCGGGATGAAATTGCTTCAAGAACGGCACTACCAGCCGGGTCGAATACATGCCGCGATTCTGCATGGCTATGAGCGCCACCGCGATCAGAACACTGACCAATACCTGCAAGCCGAATTTTGAGCGCGCGGTGAGACCCAGGTTCCGCTTGTGGACAACTTTGGTATAGTCATCCGCAAAACCGATCGCCGCAAATGCTGCAGCCGAAAGCACGGCCATCCACACAAAAGGATTGGTCAGGTCTGCCCAAAGCAGCGTTGGCACTATGATCGAAATCGCAATCAAAACGCCGCCCATTGTCGGCGTACCGGCTTTTTTCTGATGGGCTTTCGGGCCTTCTTCGCGGATGAACTGGCCGATCTGGAAGTCACGTAGGCGGTTAATTACCAGCGGGCCAATAATTAGTGCCGTGAACATGGCGGTGAGGCTGGCAAAGGCTGTGCGAAAGGTGAGATAACGGAAAATTCGGAACGGCGGGAAATAATGAAATAGTTTTAGATAAAGCAGCCAGTAGAGCAATCCGCCTCCGGTCAGTTGTTAGTCGTCGGTCGTCGGTCGTCAGTCGTTCGCCGACGGCTGTCGCTTTCGTTCTCTGGTCTTGATTTGGAGGACTGACGATCGACGACCGACGACTGTTCCATCCAAACCTCCAGCGCCTTCTCCAATTTGACTCCGCGCGAGGCTTTCAGCAGGACAACATCCCCGTCCCGCGCCTCGCGTGCCAGCCACCTTCCCGCTTCTTCCGGGGAAGCAACAAATTCCGCGCTGATTCCCGAACCCCGAGCCGCCTCTACCATCCACGTCGCGAAACCGCGCACCCCGATCAGAACATCAATGCCCTTCCCGGCGATGTATCGGCCTGAGTCGCGATGTAATTCCTCGCCCTGCAGCCCGAGCTCCAACATTTCCCCCGCGACCACAATCCTGCGATTCCCTGGCATTGTCGCCAGGGCATCAACCATCGCGGCAAGAGCTTTCGGATTGGAATTGTAGCAATCATTAATGACCGTGATGTTGCCGATGCGAACAACCTGTCCTCGTTTGTCTGCGGGAACAAGATCAGCTAACGCCGACACCGCCTCCGCAAGAGTCAATCCGTGCTCCAGCCCAACTGCTACCGCGGCGAGGGAGTTATAAACATTGTGACTGCCCACTAAGGGCAGGCTCGCGCGCTCGCGCCGGTCGCCAGCCACCACGTCGAACGCGGAACCTTTTTCCCCCAGAGCCTCAACCTTTTCGGCGCGGACCGTGCAGACCACCCCATATCCGTATGTGACGACCTTCCCTTTGAAGTCACGTCCGAACTTGGAGACGTATTCGTCATCGCCGTTCAGCACCGCGGTACCGTTGTCTGGAAGTGATTCGATTAATTCGTACTTAGCTCGTGCAATCTCCGCAATGGAATTAAAGAATTCCAAGTGCACCGGCGCGACATTCGTAACAACCGCGACTTTAGGCTCCGCGATCTGGGACAAGGCTGTAATCTCTCCGAGATGCGACATCCCCAGTTCCACGACGGCGACATCGTGTTCCGGCTCGAGCTTCAGCAGCATCAGCGGCAGTCCGAACTGATTATTGAAGTTGCCCTCAGACTTGTGTACGCGCAGCCGAGTAGATAGGACGTGCGCGATGGCTTCCTTCGTAGTCGTCTTGCCTGCCGAGCCCGTTACTGCTATCAAAGGCCCAGCCCAAAGCCGGCGCACTGCTTTAGCCAGGACTTGAAGAGCCTGTAGCGTGTCCTCAACGACCATCAAGCCCGACTTTGGTTGCGTAGGGGCGGACGCCCTCGTCCGCCCACCCCGGACGGCCGCACGTGAATCGATCTCTGATAACTTTTCTCTCGCCACAACTGCCGCGACGGCACCCTTTTTTATCGCCTGCCAGACAAAGTCATGCCCGTCCATATTCTCGCCCTTGACTGCAAAGAAAAGTTCGCCCGGACGAATAGTTCGAGAATCAATGGAATACCCAGTGGCAACGGCATCGCGGTCAAACTCCCCCTCTGCCGAGAGAAACTCCGCGACACGGGACAGCGGCAATTTCATGCGGTCTTTCCAGCGGGAGTGCGGGCGCACTCGTAGCCCAGATCGTGCAGCACCTCTGCCGCAACCTGCCTGTCATCGAACGGGATGGCGCCTTGGTTGGTAATCTGTGTCTGCTCGTGTCCTTTTCCGGCGATGAGCACGATATCTCCTGACCTCGCCTCTGCAATCGCGAGATGAATCGCAGCCCGGCGATCCGGCTCCGTCTTGTATTTTGCTCCCGAGCCCTGCAGTCCCACACGCTGTAGTCCCACGACGGCATCGTTGATAATCGAAAGCGGATCCTCGCTACGGGGATTATCTGAGGTAAGCACCACGAAATCACTCCCCTGGCCAGCCGCCTCGCCCATAAGCGGACGCTTGCTGCGGTCTCGATCACCGCCGCACCCGAAAACCGTAATCACCCGCCCGCCCGCCGACTTCACAAATTCGCGGGCCAGCGAAGTCAAGTTCCGCAGCGCGTCGTCTGTGTGAGCATAGTCCACAACCACGGTAAACGGCTGCCCGCAATCCACTCGCTCGAAGCGACCAGGAACTCGGACCAGAGTTCGGATTCCGGTCGCGATCACTTCTCCCCTGCATCCACGCGCATAGGCCGCGGCGCTCGCAGCCAGAATGTTATAGACATTCACCCGCCCAATCAGGAGTGACGTTACCGGAATTGTTTCATGCGGAGTCACCAGGTCAAAGCGAGTGCCTCGCGGAGTAACCTCCAATTTCGCAGCGTGAAAATCTCCCTTTGCGAGTCCGTAGGTAATCACTTCCGTGTTTCTGGTTTTGCAAAAGTTGGCAAGCTGAACCCCATATTCGTCATCCACATTCAACACTCCGGCTCGAGGTTCTGCGGTCCCGCTTCCGGCGAACAGAATCCGTTTGGCGCAGAAATATTCTTCCATCGTCGTGTGGTAGTCCAGATGGTCGCGAGTCAGATTCGTGAAAACCGCAACATCAAACGGAATGCCGAAAGTTCTCTGCTGGACCAATGCATGGGAAGAAACTTCCATCACTGCTTCGCTCGCGCCTGCGTCCACCGCTTGGCGAAATAGCCGGTACAGCTCCAGAGGCTCCGGCGTAGTGTATGGCGCCAAGAGAATCTTTCCCGCTACGTGATACTCGATAGTCCCAACCAGAGCGCTCTTGCGACCAGCCGCCGAGAGGATGGATTCGAGCAGGAACGCCGTCGTGCTCTTGCCATTGGTCCCGGTGATTCCGGCAATGCCGAGTTTTTCTGTGGGGCGACTATAGAAATTTAAGCTCAGCCCAGCCAGCGCGCGCCGGCCGTGTGGCACCCTGGCCCACGGCACATTTTCCGGCGCCGCATCGGAATCAGTCACTATGGCAACCGCTCCGGCTGCAATTGCCTGATCAATAAACCGGTTCCCATCACTGGACTCGCCTCGCATGGCCACAAACAGAGCACCGGGTTTCACGTGGCGTGAGTCGTACTCAATACCGCTGATCGTGGGATTATCCGGAGGATTTCCGCTCTGGGCGATCACCTCCACGCCCTCCAGCAGATCAAGGAAAGTCATTGCACCGATTGTATTGCAAATTGATAAACATCAGTTTGGAAAGCTGGCGAAACTCGGATCAGCTGACCGGCTAAGTGATCGGCTTAGGCGTTTTCTAAGGGAAGAAAATGGATCCAAGCAGGAGAGAAGTGGATCGAGGGCTGATCGGCGATCACTCCAAAGAACGCCTTCAGCCCTCGCTCCCGGATTCCCGGTCAAACTACTTCGTGCACGAATCGCTGACCATTTGAACGTCCGTCACCTTCAGATGGCCGTGCTCCTCGTTACTTTTCTTCATGCCTGCATCGTGGGCCATGTCCTTGGTGTCTTCTTTCATGTTGTGCGCGGTCGCGTTCGACACAACTCCCGTCGCGGTCACTTTGTGTCCCACATGCTCGGCCAGCGATACTTTGCTGCTGCGAACTTCCCACGTGCTGCCGTCGTCCCCCGTTAATTTGAATTCTTTAGCGTTGTCGCCTTGCGCTAAGCACCCGGTAATAGTTCTCGTGTCCGACTTCCCTTTGTTTCCGGAATCGTCCGCCATCACCCACACTGACGCCGTACACGCCAGCACCAGGCATAAAAGCAGGTTTCTCATGTTTGTTCCTCCTTCACCCTCCTGACTGACGGGAGATTCGATGTCCCCTCACCGAGCATAGGTTGCAGGTAAGCAGCAACTCTGAATCCAACTTATGGAATATTGGCGGATTCTTGGACGACTCCGTATTCCCGAAAATCCGCAAACTTGGAGATGGAGAACTCTGGTTCTGCGGTATACTCATGGCGCGAAAGGCACGGACCTCACCAGCCAAAAGCACGAACCGTGCAGGTCGTTTCGCGCACGCCATCGTTCTGGTAAGCGCTTCATCACAGACGACAACTAAGCAGAACAAGGGGATCATCAGGGATGAAGGTTCATCTTATTAACCCTAGCACTGTGTCTTTTGGGACCGCGGTCATTACGCCTCGCTGGCAGTATGTGCTTGCCGGCGCTACTCCGAAGAATTTTGGCGATCCCATTCTTGTGGATGAAACCCTGTTTCAGACCGATCCTGAACGAATTCAGCCAGGGGACGCTGTCGGCATCGGCATCCATACCGCAAACGCATTGCGGGGTTACGAAATCGGGAAGATGGCTCGGGAGCGTGGCGCTTATGTGATCTTTGGCGGAATTCACGCGACCCTTTATCCTGAGGAAGCCCGTGAGCTCGGCGGCGCCCATGCTGTTGTAAAAGGCGACGGCGACGTTGTCTGGGCAAAGGCGTTGGCGGATTGTCGCGACGGTACGCCACAAGCGCTCTACCTCGGCGGACAGATCGAAGCCCGCGATTTTGTTCAGGCCCGCTGGGACTTAGTTCCGCGTGATCGCTACATGTGGGCATCGGTGCAGACCGTGCGCGGTTGCCCCAAGCATTGCTCTTTTTGCTCGGTCTGGCGGACGGATGGTCAGCGCCCTCGTCAGCGCTCATCCGACGTAGTAATTGAAGAGATCGTGCAACTGCGCCGCCTCGGTTTTCGTTTCATCGCGCTGGCAGACGATAATTTCTATCCGGTCACGCTTACCGATCTCAATCTCGCCACCCAACAGAAGAACACCACCCGGCTGAACGAACTCAAATCCCTGCGCGCGGAACGGTTCGAGCTGATGGCGCGCCTGGCGCAGCTTCCAGACGACATGGTTTTCTTCACTCAGATCACTATGGAAGCCGCTGAAGATGTCGAATTTCTGAATGCAATGAGGGCCGCGCGCATCAAGGGAGCGCTAGTCGGAGTTGAATCTGTTACTCCGGAGGGACTAAAAGATGTTTACAAGGACTTCAATCTGGCTGGCGAGAGCCTAATCGAACGCCTGAGGACTTTTCGACGCCATGGCGTGCATGTGCTGGGTTCGTTCATTTTCGGCCTGCCGAGCGATCGTCCGGAAACCTTCGACGCGACCGCCGCCGCAGCCAAGAGTGCCGACGTCACCTTCGCCCAATTCGTCATACTGAGCCCATATCCCGGCACGGTTGACTTTAATCGCTGGGAAAAAGGTCTGGGAATCAATCCGCCCAGCATTGCGGGAATTCCCCTCACCCGGCGCTGGCTCATTCCGCAAGCGCTGCGTCCGAAACTCTATTGGGACCACCCAGTAATGTCCGCCGAGGAAATCCGCTCGCGCACCCAGGCAGTGTGGGACAGCTTTTACAGCTTCACCTCCATCTGGAAACGTTCCCGCTTCATCAAATCCAGCCGCGGCCGTTTAGCGTTTCTCCTTATCTCGAAAATCTATCGCCAGATGTATGCCGATACCGGCATCGCTACCGACAGCGCACGAGTTTCGCGCTCCGGAAGATGGGTGCGCTTACTAGGCAGGCCCTGCCGCCATCTCTTCGCCGGACGCCCAATGCCACATCTTCAGGTTCCCGTGTAAGCGGAGTCACTCACATCTCCGCAGGAGAAGCATCACTTCCATCTTCTCCGGATTTGCGTTGACCCATCCAAAGGCGAGGACTAGACTCCTCGCTGAGGTGTTCTATGCGTTGTTTGCTAAAGGTTTCAATCCCCGTCGAGACCGGTAATGCCGCGATCAGCGATGGCAGCTTGCCCAACACCATTGAATCAATCCTTGCCGACCTGAGCCCAGAGGCGGCCTATTTTGCCGAAGAGAATGGCAAGAGAACGGGTTTCATTTTCTTTGACCTGAAAGATACCTCTCAGATTCCAGCCGTAGCGGAGCCGTGGTTTCTGGCCTTCAATGCGCACATCGAGTTCCATCCGGCAATGAGCCTCGAAGACCTGAAGAAGGCCGGACCAGGCATTGAAAAAGCAGTCAAGAAATATGGCCGCATGGCACAAGCAAAAGCGGCTTAACTAATCTCACGCAAGAGTCTCCGCAACGATCTAAGATCGCCCTCGAAAGAGGGCTTTCTTTTTTGGGAAGTCGCAAATGTCCGCTCGACGTCACGCCGCTACGGAAACCGCAAGCGACGTCCGTTGACTTGCCTGCCGCCGACACATACGATGTGCGAACCAAAGTACGTAGTATTCAACACAAATCCAAAAAGAGGAATCCGTCTATGAGAAGAAACACTGTAATCACCTTTGCGCTTCTCGTTCTGGCCTTCGCGTTCTCCGGCACCGCTTTCGCGCAAAAAGGAACCGTCCTGCGCGTAATCATCGTAAAAACTGACAACCTTCCGGCTACGTTCAGGAGCTCGGCAAGGGCCAAGCGCTCCTGAAGAGTCTGGGAGTCCAGGAAACTTTACGCATCTGGCAGGCAAGATTCGCCGGACCGGAAGCGGGATCTGTCGTGGTGAGCATTGAATTTCCCAGCATGGCCGCGCTTGTCGAGTCGGACAACAAGACCAACGCCAGCAGCGAATATAAGGAGTGGCTGAAAGGTCTCGACAAAATTAGAAAAATTGTTTCCGACAGCTTGTACACCGAACAGTAGCAGCATGTCATGAGAGGGGTACGGGCATGCCTGTACCCCTTTCCCCGTGTCAGTTGCCAGATTGTTCATGCCGGTGGTCGAACCCTTCCCCCGAGTCGTCCCACGTGCTGTCGTTGACTGCCAGGTATTCGCGAACCAGTGTCGCGTGAATTGCTCGTGCGTTTACCCTTCTTTACGTAAAAAAGTTCCATAGGGACATCTAATTGCCTAGGAGGGATGGTTATGAAGAAGCTCTTATTGATAGGTATTGCGGCCACGATGGTGCTGCCGCCGCTCGCAGCTCACGCTCGCGGGGTTGGTGTCATCGTCGTACCCGCTTGAGGGGATGGTATGAACCGTACTCGGGCACATATCCATACAGCTATTACGGTTACGGCTCCGCTCAGAGTGGTGGAGTGAAGTTCGATACCAACGTCAAGGATGCGGAAGTATTCATCGACGGCTCTTATGCCGGCACGGTGGGCAAACTGAAAACCATGTATCTCCAACCGGGCAGCTACAACATCGAGTTGCGTTCGCCTGGACGAACCCAATTTGATAAGAAGATTTACGTCGTTGCTGGGAAAACTCTGCACCTGAATCCAGACCTGCACGTGCAAGCGGCAACCACAAGCGCAGCCGTAACCGGCTCGTCGCCAAGCGCCGGACATAAATGCGGGGGAGAGCCGGCTCTCCCCCGCTTCAGCCGCTGCGGTTCTCTCCCCTTCGACTCCACCCAACGTAGGCTTTAGCCCACCCTCGGGTCTCCAAACCGGAGATGCAAGAATGGCAGTTTCGGTCGTGGGGGCTTCGGAAAGGCGGGCCGCTCTAAGCTGTCTTGTACAAATTCAAGCCCAGCACTTTGCCATACTGCTCGAAATCCCGGTCGGTAGTGAAAATCTGCCAATGACGACGATCGGCGATCGCGCAAATCAGAAAGTCAATCGCTGATCCGGCTATGCCCTGGCTGCGGCAGCGGTTGTGCATCTGCGCCGCTTCTTCGTAATCAACAGGTTCAAGCCGCGGATCATCAAAGGCCCGTAAATAGTCCCGAAGTTTGCGGAAGTGCTCTACTTTGCGGATTCCCGAGAGCAGTTCCTGCCGTACCGCGCCTGTCAGTTGCGCCCGCCCATCTCGAATCAACTCCGCCAGCGCCTGTGTGAGCAATACTTCGCGTGCGTTCAGGTCAACTCCTTTGCGCCGCAAGGCCAGTGACCACACGGGGGTATCGACCAACACGTTCACGAACGCCGTCGCTCGGCCTTGTATTGGTAAGACGGATCAAATTCAAAACTCCCGAACGCCTCCAGGATGCGCTGCTGCTTGCGCCGTTGGACGTATTCAGCCAGCGCCGCCGTAACGGCATCCTTCTTGGTCCGATGTCGTCCCACTTTGCGCGCCTCCTCGATCAGCTTGTCGTCCAATGCGAGGTTTGTAGCCATGTGTAGATTATTACACATCATCATGTGTTAAACAGAAATTTTTTTTTACCAGGAATCTTGTATCAGGGCATGGCTTTAGCCGTGCCGAAGAGAACGGCAAATGTGATCAGGCGCGAGGCGAAGCCGAGCGGTCGCGCATAGTCAAGCTCCGTTCCCGAGTGGCACCCTTCGGCTGGCGCTCAGGGCAGGCTCCAGAAGACGTGCCCTGATACAACCCGGAAAATCGCCGCACATGCAATCAGGCGTGAGCGGAAGCGAGCAGCCGCACCTAGGCTTCGGGAGCCGCATCCCATTTCGGCTTCATCTCTCTGCCCCACTTCTTGGGATCCTGCTCGTGCATCTTCTTCATTGCTTCTGCCGTTTCCGGGTGGTTACTCATAACATGCGTCACCATCGTCTGGACCATCTCGTTCCACGACCCAGCCGATAGCTTCTGATCACACGGACCGCCAAGCTCTTTGCATGTCATTGTTTTCATGCATCTTTGAATGCAGGTGGATTGCCAAGGTTGTAACCACGTTCCCAAGCGCCCGAAGCTGACATGTTGAGGATTAACGAACAACTAGTTCTCTCGCGGCTGTTCTCGCCGATACAACCAGTTCTTTGAACACCCTTGCATTGAACGCATCCCTCGCTCCGGCTCTGCGCAAGATACTCTTAAACTGCGCCCGAAGTACTCTGTGTATCTGCATCATCTCGGTCACAGTTGGCTGGCGACTGCTTCCCACAAAGGCGTTGGATATCTCCCGAAAAACTCCTCTGATCGTTCCATCGTGGATATACGCATCCGTTCCATCAAGATCACTCAATGACTTATTGATCCGACGCCTCATCGACTCGCACAGCACCCATGCATGATCTGGATGCGACGTCCTCTCCAAAGCTACTGTCAGCCCAAGTTCAAACGGCATGTTGAAGCGCGGAGTTCTAGGAGCCTTGCGATCCAGTTGTACCCGTGAAAGATCGTGGATGGAATATTGGGATTGCTGAATCAACGCGAGGACTCGGTCAAGACGTCTTTGCCCGAATGGAATTTCTAGGGTTGCCCGCGGGGTGAATCCGAATGCGCTCGTGGCGGCAATGTAGGCGAGCAAAAGATTTTCAAAACCTGCGTCGTACGGGACATTGAGGAAAACCGATCCCGGACTAACGCGAGGCCTTGGCGCGCCGCGAACTCGTTTTGTGGACTTTCGTGCTGGCATTACTGGAACTACGATTTCCAGCTAGCTTTCCTGTTCTCCTGGCCCGGATCACGAATTGCCCCGTCTTGCTGTCTCTGTACACGATTCGCCGTACCGCTCGGACAAGTTCGTCGGTGCGCTCTTTCGACACCCCCAGCGTCTTCGCCGTATCGCGAACGGTTGCCGGTCGGCTGTTATCAACTCTTATCGGCTGCGCCATGGGTTCATTATAGTCCTAAGCCCTGAGGCCTCGTTAAACCGTCGTTCGCGGTTTCGTATCAGGGCACGGCTTTCAGCCGTGCCATAAGCGCCTCCAAAATGAATGGCGGCTTCAGCCGCTGGGGTTCTCCACCCCTTCGACTCCCCTTCGACTTCGCTCAGGGCTTCGGCAAAGCCGGACAGGCTCTTTGCGGCTTTCAAAGGATGGATACCTCGAACTTGGAGCTGGAATCGGACGGGTTTGAAGAAACCCAGGCGCGCTCAGGTTCGTGGTACCCCACCCTTGCGTCTGCAAAACCGGAGACAAGGATGGGGCAGCCTCAGTCGGTGCCGGTTCCGGAAAAGGTGGGCCGGCCCGCCAGTCGCCAATCCAACTACGCGCTATTATGTTGCAAGCTAGTCGTCAGCCCAACAAATTTGATGATGCGGTAGATAACTAACCTTTTAGCGCCAAAACTTTCTTCACAATTTCGTTTAGGGAGTTAGAGGTTTTCCCCAGCTCGCCGCCAGCCTTAAGCACTTCGGAGATAACTCTTGGATTCTTAAGGGCGTGACTCCGCTTCAAGATTGCAAAACGTTTCATCTGCTCCCCTAGCAGCTGATCGGAATCACCGCTCCCAATCTCGCCAAGGAAAGCCGTCTCTCAATCCTTCTTAAAGCACGCGGAGGTCGGTCCAATATGGTCGGGCCAGTCTTCTTCAGGGAGTCCTAGGAGACGAAGAAGTCTCCTATTCTCGGTCGGATTTCCCTTCTTATCGAGAGGCCTTTGGCATTTATCGCAGGTCCCCAGGGATTCGCCTGAGTGCTCGTCGCTGTCCCAAACGCAATAAGTCGGCACGGCAAAAGAGATGAAAATTGCAGCAGCCGTGCACACATTGCTCTTACCACCGCAAGACAATACGGAAATACCGAGGCTCTCAAAGTCACAATTATTAGATAGGCCTGCCCCGATGATCGCAGCACGATCGCCTTCTCCCTCGACCAACAGCGCGACGGACGAGAAAAACCCCTCACTAACCTGGTCGAAGAGCGCCGCCAATCTAGATTGCAGCGTCGGGCCGGTGTACTTGGATTTGGCATTCCCTCAGCACGCCACAAGCGATCGGCGACATCATCGAGGGGCTCCTCGTGGTAAGCCGAGATACCTTCGGTCCGCCGCCTGGGACGGACCTCTTTCGCGTTAAGCGAACCTCGCTGAACCGATCGAGACTGACAAAGAGGGGAGAGTGCGTACAATAAATCACCTGCATGCGGTCGGCGACACCGGGGAATTTCACCTCCTGAGATTTGCATCAAAATTCTCGCGAGGTGTCGCTGCCTACCCGGGTGTTGATACAGCTCGGGCTCCCTCAATCCCCAGGATCAAGTTCGGCATTTTCGTCGAGGCGGGTGCCGCAGCATGTTGACTGGAAGCGGTTTTAGTAGAGTCTGCTTTCGCTTGGGCAAGCGCTAGACTCTGCAACAAAGACATGATGAACGCACGCTGCAAGCCGTGTCCGGCACGCTCTACAGCGCTGGTGTATCCGTCCTCAACCAGCCTAACCATGGCCTACGGCATGGGAATGTCTAAGGCAGATGTAGGAAGCCATTGCAAATCAACGCCGGATTCGGGGACGTACTGCTGTAATGTCTTGGTGAGATTGTCTTGAAGTCCAACGAGTTCATCAAATTACCGCCGCTGAATATCTCCCTATAGCGCTCGTCTGCAGTTTCGCGAAATTCCTTGAAATCCGCCCTGTTCTGCACCGCTCCTTACCACCAAATCCATTAGCTGCGTAATCGTTGATCCCTTCCCTTCCGATGCATCGGTGGCGGCTTCCCGGACCGCGGGTATGTACAGGTATCTGGTGAACCTTCCAAGGTAGCCCTGTGCTACTTGCTTGAAACCGAAGAATTGGCCGTCGTCCGGTTCCCGCGAACATATGCCTGGGTTTGCCGCCTCCCACTCAGTTAGGGCGGCAAGGCCGTCATCTTTGTTCTTCCATTTGCAGAGTGTTTTGTACTCGTCCCTTTCCTGCAATTGCGAATACATTTCCTTCATTACCGTCGCGGTCCCGGCTTTTCTGATCGCGACGAAAGTCTGGATTTTGTAGCGTCGATCCGTGATACTTGTCGCTAGCTTTGCCATCGACCAGCGAGAGCACGCGCACTATGGATAGCTCTTCGTTCTGAAGGTACTTGCTAAACTGTTTCTTCTCAGAATCATCCAAGCCGGAATATGTCAGCGTAATCTGAATGTTTTTCGTAATATCTCCGTTGTAAAAATCCTCCGGGTTCAGCCGCGGTGAGGTATTGTAAAACAGGTCGATGGCCTTCAGAAAGGCGCTCTTGCCAGCACCGTTCGGGCCTATGAGAACCGTTAGGCTTTCGCAAGTAAGAACTTCGTAGAGTATGCTGCGAAAATTCTCGACAGTTACAGATTTCAGAATCATTCAACAACCCCCGCGCCAAAATAAAAAGCGGCCCACGGCCCTGTGACCGTGCACCCCTCGTTCGTTGAACTGTTTCTACTGCTTTAGTTCGATTCTGTCCAGCCCCCTTCGAGCCATAACGCCGTATGGCACGCTAATTCAACTGATGCGGATACCATATCCGCCATTCTCGATCAAAAACCGGCCTAGAAGCTCCGTGGGACAAGTAGAAGTCGAATCGAGTGCCCATGCGAGCAAAGAGCTCCTGGTCGCCGATGCTATACCCGGCGCGTTTCAAGTAAAAACCGATTGCCTGATGAAACGGGTAAGTGTAATCCAGTTTCTTCAGCATACCCAGGACCGCCCTGGTGGAGACTCGGCCTTTCGCGGCAGCAAAAGCCTCAAGAACTCGAGACACCCCTCCTACGTGGTTGGGCCTAACAGTTATATCAATTAAGGTTCGCTCAATTGATGTCACCTCCGCCATGCCACCACTGGGCACCTGCAATTTCTCGACTCCGAGGTGGTTCGTGTGCTTTCCGTTCAGAATTGTGATGGCCGAATCGGCGAATTCGTAAACTAGTTTCGGTAGCCCGCGGCTTGTTCTTAAATACTTTGTCAATGTCCGCTTGGGTGAGTTCACCGGAATTGCGCGGTTTCTCTCGCTGTTCATGGTTGACGTAGACTTGTCGTTCGCTCCCGCCAAGCCCGTGCACCCAAAGAGCAGACCCGTGTGATAGATAAGAATCTCGCTTTGTGGAGAGCGCTAGAGCTGTAGGAGAGACGTTGTCGCCGTCGCCCCATATGTACCGAGTGATATTAGGAGCACTCGCAGACCGCAATCGTCGAAGCGTTTCAACCAACTCGGACCGCCAAAAGATCCGTCCCCGTGAGGATTGAAAAAAGGAATTGATCTCAGCTACCGCTATGTTGTTCGACTTCATCCTTGCAATGTGGGCTGGTATATATACCAGCCCACATTGCAAGGATGAAACTGCCGCCATCGGGGTCTTGATTTTGATTCTTGGAAATCAGATGCAAATCTAATGGTTCATACGATAGGTATATATACCTATCGTATGAACACCCGAAACTTAACTGCACCCACTCGTACTTCCGCAGCTCATGCATTTATAACAACTGCCATTCCTCACCATGATCGAGCCGCAGACGTGGCAGGTGGGCGCGTCTCCCAGGTCGATCATTCCGGCGAGGGCGTCGGCGGCGTGAACAGGACCAGTTGTTAGTGGCCGGTGATCAGTGGTCAGTGAAGAGCCAATGGCGGAAGCATTTGAGTCACTCACTTCTGGCAACTGGCCACTAGCCACTGACAACTTGGGTCTCAAATTTTCGAATAGCAACTGCTGCTGGCCGGTCAGGAAGCGGAGTTGGAGCCAACGGAAAATGTAGTCCATGATCGACTTGGCAAAGCCGATGTCGGTGTTGTTGGTCCAGCCGCTGGGCTCGAAGCGGGTGTGGGCAAACTTTTCGCATAGTAGCTTCAGCGGGACGCCGTGCTGAAGCGCCAGCGAGACGGCGCAGGCAAAGCTGTCCATGAGGCCGGAGACGGTGGAGCCTTCCTTGGCCATAGTGATGAAGATTTCGCCCGGGCTGCCGTCCTGATAGAGGCCGACGGTGATGTAGCCCTCGTGTCCGCCCACGTTGAATTTGTGGGTGATGGACATGCGCTCGTCGTCGAGCCGGTGCCGGATGGCCCGCGGCGGAGCATGCAGGTCTTGTTCTTCGATTTGTGCCTGTGTGGCTCGGACATTCTTGTCCGAGGATTCTGCGGTCTTCGTCCCTGCAGCAGATAGCGGTTGCGACTTCTTGCATCCATCGCGATAAACCGCGACCGCCTTCAGCCCCAGCTTCCAGGCCTGAAGATAAGCTTCCATAATTTCTTCGACGCTGGCGTTCTCCGGCAGATTGACCGTCTTCGAGATCGCGCCGGAGATGAACGGCTGCGTTGCCGCCATCATCTTCAGATGTCCCATGTACGCGATGCTGCGCGTGCCCTTGGCAGGCTTGAACGAGCAATCAAACACAGCCAGATGATCGTCTTTTACCAGCGGCGCGCCCTCGATCGTCCCCGTCGCGTCGATGTAGCTGACGATGGCGTCGGTCTGATCATGCGTGTATCCCAGTTTGAACAATGCCGTAGGCACGGTGTTGTTCACGATCTTGATCATGCCGCCACCGACCAGCTTCTTGTACTTCACCAGCGCCAAATCCGGCTCGATTCCGGTAGTATCGCAATCCATAAAAAATCCGATCGTGCCGGTCGGGGCGAGGACCGTGACTTGGGAATTGCGGTAGCCATGCTTTTCGCCGGAGGCTAGGGCTTCGTCCCAGCAAGCTTTGGAGCCTTCGTAAAGGGCGCTGGGGATGTTGTTTTTGTTGATGTTGTTGACCGACGCGCGGTGCATGCGGATCACGTCGAGGAAAGGCTCGCGGTTGATGTAGAAGCCGGGGCAGGCGCCTCCGGGCATGACGGGCGAGACGCCCGTCGCTCCACGAACAGTTCCCAGGTTGGTTTCGGCCAGGCCTTTTTGTGTGGGCTCGGTGATGGGTACCAATGGCGGGCATTGTTCCGCAATGCGGCTTGATTGCAGGTAAGCTTCGCCGCACATGATCGCGGTTACGCAGGCGGCGTAGTCACGGCCGCCCTCAGAGTCGTAGGGGAGACCACATGCCATTAGCAGCGCACCGAGATTCGCATAGCCCAAGCCCAGCGGACGGTAGTCATGCGAATTCTTCATGATCATTTCGGTGGGATATCCGGCGTTGTCCACTAGAATTTCCTGCGCGGTGATCAAGATGTCCACGGCGTGGCGATATGCCTCGACGTCAAAGGTGCCGTTGGGCGCGAACTTCAGCAGATTCAGGCTGGCTAGGTTGCAGGCTGAATCGTCGAGGAACATGTATTCGGAACATGGATTGCTGGCATTGATGCGCGCGGTGTTCTTCGACGTGTGCCAGCGATTGACCGTGGTGTCGTACTGCATGCCGGGATCGCCGCAACGCCAGGTCGCGTCGGAAATCTTGTAGAGCAACTCTTTGGCTTTGAAGGTCTGCATCGGGCGGCCGTCTTTGACTGAGCGTGTGGAGAAATCGGCGTCGCGCAGAACGGCGTACATGAAGTCGTCAGTCACGCGGACGGAGTTGTTGGCGTTTTGGAAGAAGATGGACGAATACGCTTCCGAGTCGGGAGAAGAACCGTCGTATCCGGCAGCGACCAAGGCATGGGCCTTGGCTTCTTCTTTCGATTTGCACTCGATGAAGGGAACGATATCAGGATGATCCACGTTGAGGATGACCATCTTGGCGGCGCGGCGCGTCTTGCCTCCGGACTTGATCACGCCGGCGAAAGCGTCGAAACCTTTCATGAAGCTGAGCGGCCCGCTGGCAGTGCCTCCGCCGGCGAGAGTCTCAGTCGATGACCGCAGCGCGGAGAGATTGGTGCCGGTGCCTGATCCCCACTTGAAGAGCATGCCTTCGGTCTTCGCGAGAGTAAGAATCGAGTCGAGCGAATCCTGCACCGAATTGATGAAGCAGGCCGAGCATTGCGGCTTGGTATATCCGGTGACGCCGAATTCGACGCGGTTCGAAACCGGGTTCCAGTGCCAGTTCCGGCCGTCAGAGTTGGGCTCAATGCGGTCGCAGCCCACGTTGAACCAGACCGGCGAATTGAACGCGGCGTATTGGCGTATCAGCAGATGGACAAGTTCGTCGTGAAAAGTGGCGCCGTCGTCGGGAGAGCGGAAATAGCCCTGGCTCAATCCCCAGTTGCGGATGGTTTCGGCGACGCGACCGACGAGTTGGCGCACTCCGGTCTCGCGTTGCGGAGTGCCAACCTCCCCGTGCAGATACTTGCTGGCGACGATGTTGGTCGCGGTCATCGACCAGTCTTTTGGAACCTCGACGTCCTTTTGCTCGAAAATGATTCCGCCCTTCGAGTCGGTGATTTGCGCGAGGCGCTTTTCCCATTCGACTTCGTCGTAGGGAGAGACGCCAGCTTTGGTGAAGAAGCGGCGGATGGTTAGGCCAAGGGATTTTTTCGGTGTGGACGCAGTTGAAGTGGTGGCGGTTGTGGTTGTGTTTTGGGTTTGGATTTCGGCCATGTCTTTCTCTCCGTGCGAAGGTTTGTTTCCCACGAAATTCAATAGTTACAGGATCTGGGTCATTAATCGATCCAGTTTGGAGCAATTTCTTTCGCCCTTTCGAGCTTGCTCATTTCTTTGCCTACCCAGGCTTGCGCCCAGGGCTGCATTCTTTCGCCGCGTTGCGGCTATTCGCACCAGTATGCCGTCAGAACCCTGATGGCAGAGGAACTGGGCGGACTTTTAATTCTGGTACTTCCCGATTCTGCACTTCCATGTCCCACGCGAAAGGAGTGGAAGGTTCAGATTCGCGACCGACAGAATCGCTACCTACAGATTCGCGGAAAGGAATGTCCGCGCCACACGAAGTCATTCCGGATGCTGCTTCGGCTGGCTGCTGCATCCAGCGGCGAAAAATTAGGTAAGCGGTGGACCGCTGGCCGGCGTCTTCGATCGCCGTGTAACGGACGAAGCAGCGTCCGGCGGTCAGCCGCTCACGGAGTGGGTTTCCGGGTAGAAACAGACGTCCCAAGGCCATGCCGAGGTCGTCTGCCTCAGAGATTTGAAACAGCGCCAGCATGCGCTTGCTGCCGTCAGCCGGGGAGATCATCTCCTCTCCCAAGGCGAAGATTCCCGGCTTGGCGGGAGCAAGCAGCACGCTGAAGCTCGACTCGCAGCGGAACCATTTGCACCATTCCAGGCGAAGGGGATCGAAACGGGATTCCATTCCGTATCGCGCCTGCAACTCACTCACGATCTGCGAAAGGTTTTCCATTCCAACGCCAGTTGGCTCCGTGTTCAAAGGCTTGCGTTTCCCGGGGTCAAGCTGTCCCAGGACAACGGTCACCGCAGATTAATGTTTGAGGAGCCGCGCCGGGTCACCTCAGGCCAGAAGCGCGTCGTCCCTGTTTTCTTGCTGCTTCGCGCCGTTTCCGGTCACGATTACTGCCTCTGGGATAGCAACAGTACTGCTGTATGTTGTACGTGTCAACAAATAATCACTATATATTGTATCCCATTGAATTAACTAAGTGAATTCCCTCTTCGGGCCTTCTTTTCCACAAGGCCCTATATTTGCAGATCCTGTCCGCGCGACGGCGACCGGTGACCGACAGTCGGCGAGCAGAATCGCGGTTGGGATTCGAGGCGCTCCATCATTACGTACACATCTTCAAAAATCTCGCGCGGCGCAATGCGGAGAAGGCCTTCCGAAGACTGCACTAAGTAGTCTCCGGAATTGCCGCGTTGTTCACGGCCGAGCGGGTCAGTGAATGTGAGCGATTCGGTGAGTTGTTTTGCGCGGACGAGAAAGCGAGTGCGATAAGTTTTCCAATCATCAGACATGGATCAGGCTCCCGGCTTCAGGTTCTGGGGCTTCAGGTCTATGAACGCGAACGCGGGTTCAACCTTTCGCCCTCTTTGCATTTTGCATTTAGAACGATGAACCAGCCGGCTGGAATTTCGTTCGAGGTGATGTGAATGTACGCGCCGAAGTGTTGGCGGTCAATTCTCAAAATATGGTGCAATCCAAAAAATAGTCGTGCGAATTTCAAGCGCATGTAACGCTCGGGCGAGCTCGGGAAGCCGCGACTGGCACGGGATTTCGCGTGGCTGGTCGCGACCGCTCCAAAACGCCACAGGAAGTCGCGTTTTGTGGCGGCTGATTATCCACATGTCAAGCACAGGAAATGCAGAAGCAGATGTCAGGTATTAGCCATCAGGAAAGGCCTATTGCTCTTACGTTTGGGATCGCTTACAACTGCATCGGAACCGGCGCGCTGTCGTAGGGTTCCTCTCCGCCCTCCTTCGTCGGGCGGTTCGGAATGACACATCGCGATTAGGGTTTATTATTCCAGCGCTGAATTTTCCAGGAGGATAGATGAACAGAATCTTTGCGGTGCTCCCGTGCATTCTCATGCTACTGGCGGCTGCTGCTGGACAGAGCGGTAGCGCGTCAAAGGCCGCACCTGTCTTCATTCATTGCGGAACTTTGATTGATGGAAAATCGGAGCAGCCGCGGAAGAATGTTTTCTTTGAGATTGAAGGAGACAAGATCATCGCAATTCATGCGGCTGTGCCGGGATCGGCAAAGGTGATTGATCTCTCGAGTGAAACCTGCCTGCCGGGACTGATTGACACCCACACACATGTCTTGCTGCAAGGAGATATCACAGCGGCGGATTACGACGTCCAACTGCTGAAACAATCGCCCGAATATCGCACGATTCTGGCGACGGTCAATGCGCGGCGCGCCCTGGAGTATGGATTCACAGCCATTCGCGATCTCGAGACTGAAGGCGCGGGGTACGCCGATGTGGATGTGAAGAAGGCGATCAACAATGGCATCATTCCTGGGCCGCGTATGCAGGTTTCAACCCGGGCACTGAATGTCACGGGGGCGTATCCGCTGTCGGGATATGCGCCGAATGTGCCGGTGCCGCATGGGGTGCAAGTGGTGGACGGGCCGGAGGAGGGCCGGAAGGCGGTCCGCGAACAAATTATGTACGGCGCGGACTGGATCAAGGTTTACAGTGACCACGGCTATTTCGTGAAGAAAGACGCGAATGGTCGCGACATTCTCGACGATACGCCAACCTTCACAGTTGACGAAATGCGCGCCATTGTGGACGAAGCGCACCGCCAGCATCACAAAGTTGCCTCGCACGCAGTTGCGCTCACCGGAGTCCACAATTCGCTCGAAGCCGGCGTGGACACGATTGAGCACGGGGATTACATCTCCGATGAAGATCTGAAAACGATGGCAGCTCGCGGCGTGTATTACGTGCCGACAATCTATGTTGGCATTTATGTCGCGCAGGGACGGGCGGGTGAAGGCGCTCCGGTGTGGCTGCAGATGACGAAGATCCACGAAGACACGTTTCGGCGCGCGATGAAGGCTGGCGTGAAAATTGCCTTCGGCACCGATGCTGGCGGCTTTGACTGGAAAGAAAATCCGGCGCAGGAATTCAAGTACATGGTGGATTGGGGAATGACTCCGGCAGAGGCGATCCGCTCGGCGACAGTGACCGCCTCTGAGTTGTTCGGGATGCAGGACCAGATTGGAAGCATTGAAGTTGGCAAGCTGGCCGACATTGTGGCTGTGCCTGGCGATCCGCTGAAGGACATCACGGTTTTGCAGAAAGTGGATTTTGTGATGAAGGGCGGGGTCGTGTACAAGGGCGGACGGTAGGGGAGTTAGCGGACGCTGACAGCAGGAACAATCTCATGACGCTTATCGAACTAATCATTTTCATCGCCATGATTGCCACCGGCACGTTTTTGGCAAGGGCGATTTATCCCATCGGCGGACTCTGGCTCGCGGTCCCAGGGTTTATAGCGGGTGTGGCCCTTATTCCTTCGATGTTCTTTGCCCACGATAGATACCGGCGATGGATTTATCGGGGCGATAAATGGATGCCAGAATGTTCGTGTGGCAACTCCGTGTTTAAGTACGAAAAAATTGGAGATGAATATCATTTACTATGTCGGCGATGTAAAACGCGATATGAGAAGCATCGCGGTGAAGTGTGGGTTTTGAGAACGGCGTGAAGACACCCTATAAGCGATTGGTCAAGCACCAAGGATGGACTTGAGTGTCGCTGTTATAAGCAAATCAATTGTTGCCGGCTCGGCTACCCCTTTCCTCGCCTCCCGGCATCCAAAACACAAAGTCTCCACTCGGAATATGCAAAACGGAAATATCATTTCTGCTCCGAGGAATGCAGGACACGTTTGATAGCCAGCCAGAGCGCTATGCAACTACCGCTGCCTAAAGGGTAAATCCACTCAAAACCATGTAGGCCGTAACCCTCCTTCGGGCCCTTCACTGTGAGGTCGCAAGCGCACGGAGCTTTGCTCCGCCGGACGGACGAGGGCGTCCGTCTCTACGTGGTTTTGTGCCAGTCCGGAGTGTCGATGCTGCGATTTTTCTTAGAGTTCTTTGTGGAACCTCTGCGTGCTTTGCCGTCAAGAGCTTTCGTTCGGTATCGAACCAAACTTCGTCCTCGAAATTCAAAAAAAAAGTCGTAACTATTCGGCGAATCCAGGGTTTCAGCTTTCATGATTGCCTTCCCAGGCTGAATTGCCGAGGGCTTTCCCCACCCCCACTTCGGTTAAGAACACGATTTCCGGGTCGGAATCGAGGAAACCATGTCCTATCTAAAACACATTGCGTTGCTGGGAATCTTGGTCTTTGCTGTAGGAAACGCGCCGGCACAGGTTTCTGTGGGCGTCGAAGTAGGTTCTGATTACGATTACTCCGATTACTCCGACGTCGGAGCAGAACCAGTCTGCCCCTATGGCTACTACGACTACTCTCCTTACGAATGCGCGCCGTACGGCTATTACGGGCCGAGCTTCTTTATTCACGGCGTGTTTATCGGGGCCGGCCCCTGGTATCACAGCTACTACGGGGGCGGATACTATGGCCGCTCGGTATATGGCTACTACGGAAACAGCTACTATGGCAATTCCGGGTATGGCTACCAGTCAGGATACGGCGATTACCGCGGGAACAATGACTATCGCGGGAACTATGATTATCGCGGAAACGCTTACCGCAGTGGCTATGCGGGAAGCGACTACCGCTACGGCGGAAGAGGCTATCGCGGCGGTTACAGGGGAGGCGACTATCGCGACCGCTACCGAGGTGGCGACTACCGTGGCGGCTATGGAGACAGAGGCTACCGGGGCGGATACGGCGGCGGCGGTCACGGGTTCCGTGGCGATGGCGGATTCCGAGGCGATGATCGAGGTTTTCATGACGGCCACCACGGCGGCTATCATGGCGGCGAGTTCCGCGGCGACCGCGGTCATGACGGCTTTCACGGGGGTGGAGGATTCCGAGGGCGGCGATCATCACCACGGCCACCGGTAACTGATTCTTGGGGTCGGAGGTTAGGGGGAATCCGACCTTCTTCTTTGGTTTCAAAAGTAACGGATGGCTGTACTTACAAGTCGTAAAGTTTATGGCTCAACTTTGATTGGTAGGGCTCCGCACAAGATTCTCAAGACCCTGCCGGGTAAACACCTCACTTCGTTGGCCGGGGCATTACGAGCTCCTGTCTCTCACTTGGCCAGCCGCGCCAGGAACGGTCCCGTTATCGCCAGAAGCAGAACATAAGCAGCCGCGAGCGGCCCCAGACGCGGCTCTATTGTGACGCCCAGACCCGCTATGACAATCGAGAACTCGCCGCGTGGTATCAGTTCGATGCCTGCACGCAACCCCCCTTGCTGGTCAATGCCCGCCCTACGAGCCGCCCGGTATCCTGTCAATACTTTCGTTGCACCCGTGACGACCGCCAATGCTAGGGCCCATGGCACCGCTGGAACCAGGGTTGCCGGGTTAATCTCTAGGCCGAAGAAGAAGAAGAACGTGGCAGCAAACAGGTCGCGAAGCGGCCCCAGAAGCCGATGGGATTGTTCCGCAATAGGACCGGACACTGCAATCCCGACCAGAAATGCCCCGATCGCAGCGGATACCTGGAAGCGCTGTGCTGCACCCGCGACCAACAGCACCGTGCCGAAAATTGTAAGCAGAATAATTTCGTCGGACTCGTGAGCAGCGAACTGGCTCAGCCGCCGACCGTACCGCACCGCAGCCACAAGTGCAAGAGCCACTGCTGTAAGCGCAATCGCGACTGCCAAGGCGATCTTCGCCAGCCCTCCACCAAGAAGCAACACTCCGACCACGGGCAGATAAATCGCCATTGCCAAGTCTTCCAGGACCAGCACGGATAGAATCAATGGCGTTTCCGGATTCTCACGGCGCCGGAGCTCACTCAGCACTTTGGCGATCACTCCGGAGGATGAGATGTAGGTGACACCGCCCAGCAAGACACTGGGTAGCGGCTTCCATCCTAAGAAGAATCCGGCCATGAGGCCTGGCGTGAAGTTGAGAAGCAAGTCAGCAGCACCCGCTGGAAGCCCCACATGAAGATTCGCCTTCAACTCGTCTCCGCTGTATTCCAGCCCCAGCATGAACAAGAGCAAGAGCACACCTATCTCGGCGCCAATGTGAATGAAATTTTGAGTGAGCTCAAGAGGCGCGATGCCACCGTTGCCGAAGGCGAGCCCGGCCAGCAGATACAAAGGGATCGCTGAGAACCCCCATCGATTAGCAAGCCGCGCCAGAAGCGCGAGACCAACAACGGCCAGACCCAATTCGATGAACACATGGGAAAAATCGTGTGTCGTGGTCGGCATGCTTTAACCCAGAGCAGAATACCGAATCCAGGACGAATGCTGGGCCATTTGTTAGAAGCCAGGCAATTTCTTGCTAAACCCGGACCGGGTAAACACCCTCCTCAGTGGGGAGCATCCCAAACGCAAAATCTCCAAACGGGAGGATGCTCATGACAAAAGACCCTGTTTGCAAAATGGATATAGATATAGACGAAAAGCAGACCAACTTCAACTCGGAGTATGCGGGGCGGAAATATCATTTCTGTTCCGAGGAATGTAAGGACACGTTTGACAGCCAGCCGGAACGGTATGCCACTACGGCGGCGTAAGAGCAATCTTCTTCGCGTCCTTTGCGCAACCTTTGCGGTCAAGAACCTTTAGCCGCAAAGGACGCAGAGAAATGCCGCAGAGTTCGCAAAGAAAACCACAAAGAAGCGAGAAACGCTGAGGAGCATGGAGCGTATCCGTGCTCCTTTCATTCTGTAGGCCCGGACGCCGTCGTCCGGGCGGACGAGGGTGTCCGCCCCTACAACGGACAAGTGGGCAAATCTTTCCCGCGCCTGCATTTCACGCAGAAATGGGAAAGATTTGCCGCAATCATAATTTCTTAATCTCCTACTAATCGCGTTCTTAGCTTCGCCTGATGAAATTAGCAGGATGACAGCTGCTGCGGTCCTTCCCCCAGTTACAGGGGGCGTGCTGGTTGCGAGCCCAAGTAGTCAGGTTCGAAGCCAGATGTTAAGCAGGCTCGATCCCGGTCACAGACCTGTGTATGAGGTATCTGGCGGGGCCGAGGCGCTGGCCAAGCTCGATGGCGGCAACTGGCAAATGCTGATTTTGGACCCCAGCTCCCCGATCTGGATGCAGAGGAACTTGCCCAGATCACGGAGCGGCTGTATCCCGGAATTCAGGTTCTACTGGTGGATTCGCGCGCCGATACGGACACAGAGCACGGGCTTGGGAATCGCGGACAGAAATCTGAATGGGGCGATGCCAGGTTTCATTCAGCAACTCGGCACTCCACAAATCGGCCTGAAATAATCCCGAGACATTCTGAGAAAAATCGGATTGAGAAGAATAACGACGCGCCGCTTCCGGAGATGATTGGCGACACCGAACCTATGCGGCATATGTACCGCATGGTCCGTCTGGTGGCCCACCGCAGCACAACGGTCTTGATTACAGGGCCAACTGGCAGCGGGAAGGAGCTGGTGGCGCGGGCGATTCATCAGTTGAGCGGCCGCGCCGGAAACGCCTTCTCGGTGCTGAATTGCGCCGCAATCCCCGAGGGACTAATTGAGTCCGAACTGTTCGGCTATGTTCGCGGGGCGTTTACTGGAGCAGCACAGACCTATGCCGGGCGAATTCTTGCGGCCCAGGGCGGGACGCTATTTCTCGATGAAATCGGCGAACTTCCGCTCAATGCCCAAATCGAAGCTGCTGCGCTTTCTGGAACAAAAAGAAGTTCAGCGCCTGGGGAGTGCTGAAACCACGCGAGTGGATGTGCGGGTAGTGGCCGCCACAAACCTGGATCTGTCGGCGGCGGTAGAACGGGGCGCTTTCCGCGCAGATCTGTTTTTTCGGCTTTGTGCCTTTCCCATTGGCTTGGCTCCGCTTGCCGAGAGAGCCAGCGACATTCTGAAGTTGAGTGTTTTTTTTCTGAGGCGCCTGGCGGGAAGAGGACCCGCTCTGCGCCTGGACGCTAAAGCGCAACAGATGCTGGACGCACACTTCTGGCCCGGCAATGTGCGGGAGTTGCAGCAGGTGCTCGAGCGGGCAGCAATCCTGGTTGCCGATGGGCACACGATTCTTCCTGAACACCTGGTCTTTAGTTTCCCAGAAAGATCCGCGGCTGAGAGAAAAGCGTTAAAAAAGCCATGCTTACGGCCCAAATTCCGGACCATCAGGACGTTCTTAAGACACTCTCGTTGGAGACCGTGGACCAACAAGGGTTGACCGAAGCGTTCGACGTGTTCTCCTCGGCGGCGCGGTCGCTCGAGCGTTCCTACTTCAGCCTGGGAGAAGAAGTGCGGCGGCTACGCAAGGAACTCGAAGAGGAACGCGAGCTGAGAAAGCGAAGAGAAGCACTGGCAGAGATTTCGGCGCTGCTGGCCCATGAAGTCCGGAATCCGCTCGGCAGTGTGGAGCTGTTTGCACAATTGCTGGCGGAGTCCGCACTGCCCGAGCAAGAGCGGGAGTGGGTGGAGCAGATACGCGGTGGGGTGAGGCTGCTCTCGGCCACCGTCAATAACGTCTTGGAATTTCATAGCCAGAGTCCGCTGGAGTTGGCACTGCCGGAAGTCAACACGGTGGTGTCCGCGCTGGGAAAGCTGTTGGCGCCAATGGCTCAGGCGCAGGGAATGGAGCTGCTGGTTGAAGGCGGCGCGCAGGAGTTGTGGGTCCAAGCCGACCGTCATCGGCTGGAGCAGGTCTTTCTCAATCTGGCGCTGAATGGGTTTCGTTTCGCTGCGGCGGGCGGGTTGCTGCGGATCAGAGTCTCGCGACAGGATAGTTGGGCATTGGTCGAGTTCGAAGACCGCGGGCCCGGCCTGGCCGCCGAGGACAAGACAAAGGTGTTCGCCGCCGGTTTCAGCACAAGGACTGGCGGAGCCGGCTTAGGATTGACAGTCGCCAAGCGAATCGTCGAACAGCATGCGGGCAACATAGACATCATGAGTGAGATGAACGGAAGTACCTTCCAAGTGCGGATTCCGCTGGCGGCGGCGAGATCATGATTTCAATTGCAAAAGGGCCGGTCTCAAAGACGGCAGGCCAAGTCCTGGTTGTGGACGATGCAGTAGTGCGCCAAGTCGAAGGACTGGGCTCGCGTCCGGATGGCAACAATGGTCTTGAACGCGAAGGCCTGTTGCTGGCCGAAACCCAGTTGCGTTTCCAGACCGGAGTGCAATTGCTGAAAGCTGAATTTCACCGGATATTGAGCGCCATTCGTGAAGGAGGCTAGCCATGAACTTGTTCGGAATGCTTGAGATCAGCGGCTCGGCGATGACGGCGGAACGGCAGCGGGCGCAGATTGTGGTGAGCAACATGGCCAACGCTCAAACCACCCAAACCTCTGCCGGAGGACCTTACCGGCGGCAATTGGTGGTTTTTCGCGCGCAGCGGCACCCGGAATTTCCGATCAACATGATGCTGGCAACGACCGGCGGACGCTCCGGAGCCGGGGAAGGCGTGCGCGTATCGCAAGTCATCGCTGACAGCAAGCCGCCAATCCTGCGGTATCAGCCGGAAAATCCCGACGCAGATTCCAAGGGCTACGTTGCGTACCGAGTCCTGCTTGCGATTGAAGCAATGCTTGGCTGCAAGACGGAAGCGTGCCTGACCACCTCCGGCACTCTTGAAGCTGGACTTATAGGGATGGAACCGAAAGCCAAAAGCTCGGACAAGATTTTCGAAGGCAGGCGCGGGTCCGAAGAGATGACGCGCATTACCTCAAGTTACGCTCTCAAGTTGAAAGCGCAAGACGTGCGGGTAGTGGTCTGCGCTGAATTCATGTGGATAAGAATATCCGGGCCTGGGGAGACAGCCAATCTTCTCTTCTCACGCCAGCGGGCAGGAATGAAAAATTCAGTAGTTCAATCAGTGCTTGCAAAAACCGCAGTCTGACCCGTCTAGGCTTCTTCCACCAACAATCCGCTTCCTTTTGAGAGATACCCTTTACGTTGGAACCAATCTTCCATGGCTTCCTTCAACTTCTCCAGAGGCACACGTTCCCCAATTTCCAGAACGCCATCACTCACGGGCAGAGTATCGTCGAAAACGCTGGCGTTGGTGAAGTTACGCATGGAAAAACTGTCGAGCCACTTCAGAGGACAAGGCAAGCGCTTGCCATCCTGCTCGTATTCCACACGAACTTTGCGGGAGAACATGCTGCGAGGATTCTAAACGCGGGATTCCACACGCGGGTTGTAGACCAAAGAAAATCCGACTAGCCTGCCGGAGTTGGTGCAGCCGGCGCATGTGCGGCCTCGCCGTTTACCAAGTCTTTCAATTCCTTGCTGGGCTTGAAGAATGGAATTTTTTTGGCGGGAACTTCCACGCGCTCTCCGGTCTTTGGGTTGCGGCCAACGCGGGGCTTGCGCTGACGGGTACGGAAACTGCCAAAGCCGCGGATCTCGATCTTGTCGCCAGCCCGCAACGACCGCACCACGCTGTCGAAGATGGTTTCGACAATCACTTCGCTGTCTTTGCGGGTCAATTCCGCCAGACGGGAGACTTCATCAATCAAATCCGCTTTGGTCATAGCCTCTTCGCTCCCTTATTTTCGTGTCACTACCTAGATTGGAAGCCTGGCCCTGTCGCGGGGCCTGCATAACCTTCTCAAATCTCAGGGGATGTTGGCAAGAGCCAGATTGTACTCCTACTTCCACAGATAGTAGAAGCCCACCTGCTGATCGAGCAACTTCTCTTTAGTGGGCAGCCACTGCGACGCGTCCCCGAACAAGAGGTCGAGCAGCGATTTGCGGTCTCTTTCGGAATGTACCAGCACTGGTTCGCCGCTTATATTGACCGACTTTGCCGTATCCAGGACCACGGTCCTGAAGTCGCCAATCTCGTCAATCAAGTGCATGCTGAGCGCCTGCTCCCCTGTCCAAACCCGGCCATCAGCGATGGACTTGATGTCAGCAACTTTCGCATGCCGCCCGTCGGCAACAGCCTGCACAAATTGTCCGTACATGTTGTCGATCAGGCCCTGCATGTACTGCCGCTCGGCAGGAGTCAGTTCGCGCGTGGGATCTCCTGTGTCCTTGAATTGCCCAACTTTCAGGACCTCGGGCTTGAGCTTGGCCCAGCGCATCAGGTCGCCATAATTCACCCACTCGGCGATCACGCCGATGGAACCCACAATGCTGCCACTGTCGGCATAAATCTTGTTGGTTGCGGCAGATACGTAGTAAGCGCCGCTCGCGCCCACCGTTTCTATTGAAGCCACGATGCGTTTCTTCTTATCGTCCCGCACCCGCTTAACTTCGCGGTAAATCTCTTCCGACGCGGCTACGCCGCCACCGGGCGAGTTCACATGCACAATAATCGCTTTGATGGAATCGTCATCGGCGAACTTGCGCAGTTGATCCACAACGTCCTTTGGATCAAGAATGACTCCCTCAAGGTCCACTACGCCGATCTTGTCGCCGAACGCATGCATCCCGGCCTGCCGCCCGCCGGCGTGCAACGCCACATACACCAGAGTGAAGACGGCCAACACAAAGAGGAAGAATGCACCTCCTCCGATAAGGACCCAAAGCCAAACGCGCGAGCGTCCGTTTTCAGCCATAGAGATTGCAGTAGTTTAGCACCGATTGGTGGTGCTAACAGAAACCCGGGCCTGGAGGGCATCGCGAAAATAAGTTCGCACCATTCAGCTGCGAAGCAGCGAAATAATGCAGCCCAGGGCGCAAGCCCTGGGACAGCGCAAACATGATTGAGCCCCCAAAGGGGCGGAAGAATCAGGTCCCAGTTTCTGTCGCGCCCTTCGGGGCTTTGTCAGGCGGCCACTTACCCAGGGCTTACGCCCTGGGCTGCATTATTTCGCCGCTTCGCGGCTGGTGATTTGATAGAGCCCGAGGGTGTCGCTACTCAGGAACGATCACTTTCAAAGCATTCCGTGCAACGCTGAACTCAGCCGGAGTTTGGCAAACATACTCGCCGTCCGCATAAACGTCGAGCGAGTGCTCGGTGTCGATCCTCACCACCGGCGTTTGCGTGTATTCGACTTCCTTAAAGCCCAGGTGCCGGCCGAAATAGACTGTCGGAAAGAGGCAAAACAGTTTGAACGTATCCATTCCTCGCACAACACATACATCAAGTTTGCCGTCGTCGAGCTTCGCCTGAGGAGCGATCTTCATTCCGCCTCCATATGCGGGCGCGTTGGCAACGGCGGCGAGAACTGTTGGCTCGAATCCGGTCGATGTTTGACCGTTGCAGGAGACTCTCATGGGAAATGGAGCGAAGCGAAGGAACTCGCGCGGCGCGCAGAAAAAATATCCGCCATGCGATCGCATCCATTTGGGAAGTGCATTCGCCCGCTTCGCAACTTTGGCATCAAGGCCCACTCCGGCAATACAACAGAAGTAATGTTGGACCTGATCGTGTGGCGCGGACCTGCCCTGAGCGAAGTCGAATAGGGCCCCGCCCGCGAACTCCAGGTTCGGGATAAGTTGTTCAACCACGCCCAAATCAATTGCACGAACATTTTTCCCGCCGGTAACGAACTTACGCCAGGCATTCAGTGAATCGCTAACCATGCTCAGCTTCAGCGCGCGAGCAAAGTCGTTCCCACTTCCGCGCGGGACAACGAGCGCGGGCAATTGCGAACTCACAAGGGTTGGAAGATGGCGGTGCACCGTGCCATCCCCGCCGAAGATCACAACCGCGTCAACCTGATCCACAGAGTCAGTCCACTCGACACCTTCAACACGCTGAAACTTCTTCAGGCACTCAGAGACATTCCCCGGCCCGAGAATGGCGGCGGCTCGCATGTTCCCCGGAATTTAATCACAAACGGCAGAGAACAGTACGGATCGCGGGTTGGGTAAGCTCTATATTGTTATTGTTTCTAAATCGAAGGGTGCCCCATTTCTCGCGTCCTTTGCCAGAAGTGGGGCCTTTGCGCTCGTCACAATCGTTCGACCCACAATCCCCAATACGTGAGCTTTTAATAACCATCGATCCCTAAAGATGACGAGCCGTGCGGCATGACGGGAAAGTCCCACTTCTCGCAAGGACGCGAGAAATGGGGCACCCCCGAAATTGATGATTTCCCTTCTCTCTTTACAACCTGTCATTTCGAGCGAAGTGGATCGTGAAGCGATCCGCGTAGCCGAGAAACCGCTTGTTTTGATTCAGCCAACCTTCTGGCGCTGGCAGGGTTGCGGCTTTAAGCCGCTGAGGTCAGCCTCCATTTCCGACGCCAGAACAAGAGCGAACCCCAGCGGCTAAAAGCCACGCTTTCCCCGGGCGTTGATTCGGCACGAGTAGAACTCGTGCCCTTCCCGATCGTTGACCAAGCGATCATCGAGCATCAATAATTGATCTGCCATTTCGAGCGGAGCGGATCGTGAAGCGATCCGCGTGGTCGAGAAACCCTGTGTTTGGGGGTCGAGGAAAGCCTATTACGCTCGCAGTCGTGGTCTCCCACCCTTTCGCGAAAAAATACAAAAGATAAGGAGCGTCAAGTTAGGATGATTCGGTACGGGCAGCTCGCCCAGGTTTGCACCATGAGCATTTCGGGAAAGTTTGCATGCACGCGTTGAGAGCTTTCATAGACGACAGTGGGAGTGGCGGAGATTCGCCATGGTTTGTCTTGGCCGGGTATGTTGGAAAGGTAGAGGCATGGGATGCTTTCCATGAACCATGGCGGAAGGTTCTCGAGGTCCCACCACAACTTGAATACTTCAAGGCTAGCGAAGCCGAGAGTCTCCGCTCGGATGGTAGTGGGCAGGAGTAACGAAAGTCGAACGCAATAGAAGAATTGATGCCTTCATCAACGTCATCGGTACGTACGCCTTGAGATCCATTTACGTTCGGCTAAGCCAACAAGATTATGACGAAGTTATCAAGCCGTATGTTCCGCCGATGTGGCAGAACGCCTATTACTTTCTGTTTATTGGCTTCTTGTCGGTTGCGGCGAGTACAGAAAGACACCTAAGTGAGAAACGGCGTATTGAGTTCTTTTTTGACAGTAACAAAGATGTTGAGAAACCATCGAAGAAGCTGTACGGCCAAGTGGCATCACTACCACAGTTCGCTGAAATCGTCGAAGATATCCGTTATGAGGATGAAAAAATATTTTTGCCGCTTCAAGCAGCTGATTTGTTCGCATGGCAAGTTCGTCGGCGCTTCTCTGTCCAGGAGAACCCGCGCCCTCAATTCGAGGCGTCCCTAAATTGTCCCCCGGAAAGACCATTCACCCACACGCTCACGAGGGAGCACTTGGAAGAATTGGGAGAAACCATGGATCATCACGCAATGCTGAATTGGGCGATTATGGGATACCCGGAACATCTCCGGAAGTGGAGACGGCCAAGAAGATGAAAATCTCGCCGCCATTCCTTTTGGAAACTGTCATGTCGAGCAGAGCCGATCGTGGAACGACCCTAATCGAGAAACCCACCGGCAAGCTCAGTGCAGGCTCTTTTGTTGGATGATAGCGTGGAATGCCCATGGTGCTTACAGCGGCGGTCCTATCGCAAAAATGGAAAGGGCGGACACAGGCGAAGTTACAATAAGTGAACTGGAGGTGACACGCATGTTCCCGGAGATCGAGGCAGCCGTGAGGGGATTTAGGGAGATTTACATCGCCGGTATCCCGTTTCTATTAAAGCAGAATGAAACGTCGTTCTTGTCTTTTCTCTGCGTCGTGTCGGCCACAGATGCACTGGCTGGATATCGTTATCAGCAATTGGCCGATGGCGACAAATTCAGAAAATTTGTGACGGAGTACTTTCCTCCGAGCTATGCAACCCACGTTCCAAACCTGTGGTTCTTTAGATGTAGGATGTTGCATAATTTTTCGCCTGCGTATTTCTCTCTGACGCATGCGGCGTCACATCTGCACCTTCAGCTGAACCCAAATATTGGTGACTACTTTTTGAGCGACGAGAGTTTCTTTGACGATATGCGAAGCGCCGCGGAAAAGTATTTTTTCGATCTTCAGTCTGACGTCCAGCTCCAGGACGACATGGTATCTCGCCTCCATAACACCGCGAAGGGCGGAGCCATATTCATTGCCTAGAAAACATAGTTGATCAAAGCTTATCCCACGTCCTCGCTCCACCCCTCCAACGTCTTCTTCACCAGCGCCATGAACTGGTCGGCCACCGCGCCGTCTATCAGGCGGTGGTCGTAGCCGAGCGTCAGGTGAACGACGGAGCGGATGGCGATGGAGTCGTTGCCGTCGGGGTCGGTGACTACCAGCGGGGTCTTGGTGATTCCGCCGACGCCCATGATGGCCGAATTGGGCTGATTAATGATGGGTAGGCCGAAGACGGCGCCGAACTGGCCGGGGTTGGTGACGGTGAATGTGGAGCCTTCCACTTCTTCGGGTTTCAGCTTCTTCGCGCGGGCGCGTTCGCCGAGGTCGGTGATGCCGCGCTGCAATCCCAGGAAATTCAGCTCGTCGGCGTTCTTGAGGACGGGCACGATCAGTCCCCAATCCAGCGCGACCGCGATGCCGACGTTGACGTGGCGGTGATAACGAATGCCTTCGGCTTCAAGCGAAGCATTGACGATCGGGAACTGCTGGAGCGCGATGATCGCGGCGCGGACGAAGAATGGCATGAAGGTCAGGCGTGCGCCATTGCGTTGCTCGAATCCGGATTTCAGTTTGTTTCGCAGATTCACGATGCGAGTCAGGTCCACTTCGAACATGCAGTGGACGTGAGCGCTGGTGCGGCGCGACTCGATCATGCGCTGGGCGATGATCTTGCGCATCTGCGTCATGGGAACTAGATCGCCGGGAATGGTCGCGGGAGCGGGGCGAGGTGTTGGGGTTGAAGTAGCAGGTGCTGGGGCTGCAACGTCAACATCCCCGCCCTGTCTCGCCAACACCGGGCGAGACAAGGACGGGGCACCCGCTTCCTGTCCTTCTATGAACGCCAGAATGTCTTGTTTAGTGATTCGCCCGCCCAGCCCTGTGCCCGATACTTGAGAGAGATCCACATCGTGTTCGCGGGCGATCTTGCGCACTAACGGTGAGGAACGGGCGTGATCGTCTTCTTCGCGGGCGGCGGCAGGAGCGGGTTCTGCTTTCGCCGCCGCAGGTGCAGGCGCCGGCGTCGCATTCGGAGGTGCGGCCTTCTTCTCGGGAGCGGGCGCGGCGGCCTTAGGAGCAGCGGCAGCTTCGCCATCAGCGGCAATCGTGCCTACGACAGTGTTTACTTGAACGGTCGCGCCTTCGGCGACTTTGATGTCTTGGAGCACGCCGGACGCGGGCGCGGGAATCTCGGCGTCCACTTTGTCCGTGGAAATTTCAAACAACGGCTCGTCGCGCTGGATCTTGTCACCCGGCTTTTTCAGCCACTTGGTGATCGTCCCTTCAACAATGGACTCGCCCATTTGGGGCATAACTATGTCGGTAGGCATGATTTCCTTCCACCCAGGCCCGGTTGCAAAAATCGGGCCCGAGGCAACCTGTAATTATAGCGAAGGCGGGCTGGCGCTCTGCGTACTAAACCAAAACCTTTAACCGCAAAGGTCGCAGAGAAAATCCGCAGAGTTCGCAAAGAAGAACAAAGCCTGGCTCTGCGTACTTTGCGGATTTTCTTTGCGTTCTCTGCGGTTAAGAGCTTTTGATTTTTCCTGCTGCAGCAGACCACTAGTCGTGTTGATGGGCTCCGTGTTCGTGCTCTCCGCCCTGATGGCTGTGAGGCGAAACGCCGTAAGCTTTCTTCCAATATTCCTGCACGCCGGGCGGAAGTTTTTCCAGCCTTGAGAGAAAAGCTGTGACTCTCCAAATGTCCTCGTCGTTCAGAGCTTTGTTCCACGCTGGCATTCCGGTATAGCGAACACCAGTGCGAATGGCGTAATTAGTGTGCCACTCGGGGTCGTCCAGTGGTTCAAGGATGATTTGCGGCGGCGGCGGGTACATCGAGTGCTCCAGCAGGCTAGGTTTGTAGTCGAGCGTGCCATGGCACACTGCACAGTTCATGGTGTAAAGCTTCATGCCAGCGATAAGATTATCTTCGGTCGCGGGAATGGGGTTGTTGACGCGCGGAGCATGGCGCTCCATGGACGCATCCAGCGCGTTCGCCGCAATCCGCGACTCGAATTGGGACGGAGTAGCATCCGCATTGGTCGGCATCAGGCCAAATTGCGCGATGACGAGCGCGGCCACAAACAGCAGAACGACTGCAACGATTATCCCAAGGACAAGACCTCGCATGGTGCCTCCTCCTCAACCTTCACGCCATCTGACCTGAATTGCGCTGCACCGCTGTCGAATCATTCGTCGGGAAGGCACGGCTTCAGCCATGCCGTTTCGCAACATGAAGATTTTAGGCTTTAGCCGCTGAGGGCGGAGCCTCTGGGGCTGAAGCCCAAGTCACAGAAAGCTTTTCGGCACGGCTGAAAGCCGTGCCCTCCCGAAACCATCTCACCGCACAGGAACTCGCCGTTAGTAACTTCTCAGCCAGCGCGCCTTATCGACGACGTCACTCAGTTTGGGCAAAAATCGTTCCTCCTGCGGCGGGGAAAAGGGCACGGGTGTATCTAACGCCGCGATGCGAACAACGGGCGCATCGAGGTCATCAAAAACTTCTTCGTTGATAATCGCGGTGATCTCGCCTGCGATTCCTCCAGTGCGCGTGTCTTCATGCAGAACAATGACTTTGTTTGTCTTCTTCACCGTTTGTGCGATGGTCTCACGATCGAGCGGCGCCAGCGTACGCAGATCAACAATTTCCAATTCGATGCCTTCCTTGGAGAGCAACTCAGCCGCCTCCAGCGCGGTATGCACCATTGCGGCGTATGTAATGACGCTGATATCTCGGCCTTCGCGAGCAATGCGCGCCTTGCCGAGCGGTACAACGTAATCGTCCTCCGGAACTTCTTCTTTGATGCGCCGGTACAGATACTTATGTTCGAAGAAAATGACGGGATTGTTATCGCGGATGGATGCCTTGATTAGTCCCTTGGCGTCGTAAGGTGTCGCCGGGCACACCACTTTGAGGCCCGGATTATGCACAAACCACATCTCGGGATTCTGTGAATGAAATGGTCCGCCATGCACGTTCCCGCCGCTTGGCCCGCGCAGCACAAGAGGCGCAGGCGCTCCCCACAAATAGTGCGTCTTCGCGACCATGTTGCTGATCTGGTTCATGGCGCAGCCGATGAAGTCCATGAACTGAAATTCTGCGACGGGACGCATGCCGGTCAGCGAAGCGCCGAAAGCTGCTCCCACGATGGCCGACTCGGCAATCGGCGTATCTATTACGCGCTCGGGACCGAAGCGGTCAATGAAGCCGTCGGTGATCTTGAACGCTCCGCCGTAGATGCCGATGTCTTCACCCAGACAGAAGACGCTCGGGTCACGCTCCATCTCCTCCCAGATGCCCTGGCGGATGGCTTCGAGATAAGTGAGTTGTGGCACGACGGAAAAGTTTACTACTTCCAGAACTCTAGGATGCAAGCCGGCCGGTCCCTGAGTTGCGTTTGCGCGTTTACCGTCTGCCAACTATATTCTTAAGCTTGGGAGAATCGCACTTTGCGCCATCTGATTAACTGGCTTTTGAGCGCACTGGCAGTGTGGGTGGTCGCTCAGTTTGTGCACGGATTTCACGTCAATGGAGTCGCGGCCGCCCTCGTTGCCGCGCTCGTCATTGGATTTGTAAACGCTACTCTGGGCACCCTGCTAAAGATCATCACCCTGCCGCTGACTATCTTGACTCTGGGACTTTTCTGGTTCGTCATCAATGCATTGATGCTGGAAGTTGCCTCCGCCCTTTTGTCCCCGGCTTTTAAGGTGGACTCTTTCTTTTCTGCGTTTTTGGGAGCGATTGTCCTGAGCCTGGTCAACATGCTGTTTCGCTGGCTGGCGGGAACTGCCAAGCGAAGTAGCCAATAACGAAAATCAAAAGCTCTTAACCGCAGAGAACGCAAAGGAATTGCAAAGATCGCAGAGAAGAGCGTCTGTTTTGAAGAGGTTCTTTGCGAACTTCCCGGCCTTCTCTGCGAACTTTGCGGTTAAAGGCCTTTGACTTTCGTTCACCCGCAGGCATTTTTTCGTTGACTTAGATTGACCCTCTCACGCTAGACTGCCAGTAACGGAGTCCCCCGTACCGAAATTTTGCGTTGGAGCGCTGGATGAACCACTTGGTTCTATCGCTGGTTGTACAACTGTCATTGGTCTTCGGAGTTGCGGGACTGCTCTGGCCCGAGAAACTGGTCGCGGTCTTTGACGTCCTGATGTTCCCTTGGCCCGCGACTCACAAACTGGTGCGCGCCAACGCCTGGGGTGCGATTCTGCTATCGTTCCTGCTGTTTCTCAGTCTGCTCGCCCGGCGCTAGCGCTGGCGCACTGCGATAACGAAGTTTGCGGCTGATATCTGGCCAAAACCGCTCGTGTCCGCTAATGTTCCCGCACATCTGCTCTGATCCTTTTTGTGGGGGGCGGAATTTGATAGGTCTGTTGTGCCGACACAACCCAAGTACAAGAACGAACAAGGCGGGGATTAATGGCAAACGTAAGCTCAGGTGATCGCTGCCCGTCTAAAGCGCTGAAGAAACGCTAAACCCTGTTTGCATGTTTACATGTAACTCGCGGAACATGTCCCCGATTGACCGCGAGCCGCCGGAGAGTTTAGGTTGTTACGCCATGCGAAATATTTTGCTAGCAGTGGTTGTTTGCCTCCTTGCGGCGTCATGCTGCGCGCAAAACACGCCTGACTACCGTAACCCGAAGCTGCCAGTTCCTGACCGGGTTGCCGACTTGCTCAAACGCATGACATTGGAAGAAAAAGTTGAGCAACTGGCCGGGTTCAGGCGACGCATGATGGCGACGAAGGATCCGGAAGCTCAGCCGATCTTTGCAAAATTTAAGGATCTTTACAGCGAAGGCTCAACCATGAGCCCTCACGATGCCGCTGAGTTGCGCAATCAAGCCCAGAAATACCTGGTGGAAAAAACCAGGCTGGGTATTCCCACAATCTTCCAGGGTGAGGCCCTGCATGGCTACATGGCGCATGGCAGCACCAGTTTTCCGCAAGTCCTGGGACTGGCCAGCACTTGGGATCCCGCGCTCGTCGAAAAGGTTTTCACCGCTGCCGCCGATGAGATGGCATCCTCGGGTACGAACCAGGCGTTTACTCCGGTGCTCGATCTCGCACGCGATCCACGTTGGGGACGCACTGAGGAAACTTATGGTGAAGATCCATACTTGGTTTCACGGATGGCGGTAGCTGCTGTAAATGGTCTGCAAGGCAAGTCGTGGGAGATTGACCGCCGCCATCACGTGATCGCAACTGCCAAACATTTTGCCGTACACGGCCAACCAGAAGGCGGAACGAACATTGCGCCTGGAAATTATTCCGAGCGCGTGATTCGCGAATCGTTTCTCGTTCCATTTCAAGCGGCGGTTGAAGAGGCGCATGTCGGCAGCGTGATGGCTTCTTACAACGAGATTGATGGTATCCCTTCGCATGTAAATCATTGGCTGCTCGACCGGGTGCTTCGACAAGAATGGGGCTTTCGCGGCTATGTCACCTCCGACGGCAATGGATTGCAGATGTTGGTAGAGACCCACCACGTCGCCGCCGACAAAGCCGAGGCCGCGCGCAAGGCCATTGCCGCCGGGGTGGACTACGATCTTTCCGATGGTTCGGTTTTTGACACCTTGCTCGACCAGGTAAAGCAGGGCATCGTCCCAGAGAACGAACTAGATCTGGCGGTGAGCAGAGTGCTCGCGACGAAATTCCGCCTTGGGCTTTTTGAGAACCCCTACACTGATCCAGATTACGCGGAGAAAACTACCAATAGTCCTGAGCACAGGCAACTTGCTTTGAAAGCCGCACAGGAAGCAATCGTGCTTCTGAAAAACGACGGCAACCTTTTGCCGCTGGACGCAAAGAAACTGAAGACTATTGCCGTCATTGGGCCGAACGCAGCGGATGTGCACCTCGGCGGATACAGCCGGGATCCGGGTCCAGGAAATCAGATCAGCATTCTGGATGGCATCAAGAAGCGAGTTGAACCGGGCGTAAAGGTGCTGTATTCCGAAGGCTGCAAGATCACGACCGGTAAACAGGGCTGGTCGGCTTGGTACGAAAACAAAGTCGAAGTGCCGGATGCCAAATCACAGGAAAACAGCATTCGCGAGGCCGCTCGGGTCGCCCGCCAGGCCGATGTGGCTGTCGTTGTGGTTGGCGAAAACGAGAGTACGAACCGTGAGGCCTGGTCCGAGCAGCATTTAGGAGATCGCGATTCGCTTGACCTGATCGGCGCTCAGGAACAGTTGGTCGAAGCCGTTGTCGCCACCGGGAAGCCGGTGATTGTGCTGCTCATCAATGGCCGACCGCTTTCTATCAACTTCATTAAAGAACACGTCCCCGCAATTCTAGAAGGCTGGTATCTGGGAGAACAGGGCGGCACAGCGGCAGCGAATGTGATTTTTGGGGATGTGAACCCCGGCGGCAAGCTGCCCATCACTTTTCCGACCTCCGTCGGCCAATTGCCCGATTTCTACAACTACAAGCCCTCGCGCAATCGTAGTTACCTGCTCAACGGACGCAAGCCTCTCTTCCCCTTCGGCTACGGACTCAGTTACACGACTTTCAAATTTGAGAATTTGCGTGTGGAACCAACGACAATCCTGCCCGGCGGTACGGCGAGAGTTTCAGTGGATGTGACCAATACGGGATCGCGTGAAGGTGACGAAGTTCCCCAAATGTATATTCACCAGCAGATCGCGTCAGTCACCCGGCCAGTGATGGAACTGCGCGGATTTAAGCGGGTCACATTGAAGCCTGGCGAGAAGGCGACCGTCGAATTCACCCTGACCCCAGAATCGCTCTCTATGCTGAACGAGGACATGCATCGCGTCGTCGAGCCGGGAAAGTTCGACGTCATGGTCGGATCAAGTTCCGCCGAGACAACTAGTGTGCAACTCCAGGTCGCTGACAAGCCGCAGGAGGCCACGGCCAAATGAAAAATATCGGCATCCTGCTCTCGGGCCGCGGCTCGAACTTCGAGGCGATTGCGAAGAATATCGCCGCTGGGAAGATTGTGGACGCACGAATTGCAATCGTAATCTCAAATCGGCCCGACGCAGAGGGGCTTGAAATAGCTCGGCAGTTCGGACTTGAAACTCGGGTAATTCCATCCAAAGGCAAAGACCGCGAAGAGCATGATCGCGAAGTAGTCGCGGCGTTGCAACAGAGCAAAGTCGATCTCGTATGCCTCGCCGGGTACATGCGTCTGTTGTCTCCGTGGTTCGTCAAGCAGTTTCCCCGCCGCATTTTGAATATTCATCCGTCACTCTTGCCTGCTTTTCCAGGACTCGAGGCCCAGGAGCAAGCGTTTGCCTACGGAGTGAAAGTTTCCGGCTGCACCGTGCATTTTGTAGATGAAGAACTCGACCACGGGCCAATCATTGTGCAGAAGGCAATCCCGGTTCTGGATGCGGATGATGAGCACACTCTGGCCGAGAGAATCCTTGAGCAGGAACACATCGCTTACAGTGAAGCGATCAATCTGGTTCTGGACGGGAAGTACGAAATCGCAGGGCGAAGGCTAGTGTGGCGCCTCACGAAAAACATGTAGCCACAGCCGCCCTCGGCTGTGGGACCGAGCAAGGCTCGGCATGTCTTAGTCCGAGCTGCGCTCGAGCGGACAGCCGGGTGCGGCTGTCCCCACATTGACCCAGCTATAATCACACTCCATGCCGACCTTCGCTCCTGTTGAAGAACAACTAACCTATATAAAAAAAGGTAGCTCGGAAATAATTCGCGAGGCTGAGCTGCGTTCCAAACTCGACAAGTCCCTCGCGTCGGGCAAACCGCTTCGCGTCAAGGCGGGATTCGACCCTACCGCTCCTGATCTCCACCTCGGCCACACCGTCCTGCTCCGTAAACTGAAGCATTTTCAGGATCTAGGCCATACCGTCATCTTCCTCATCGGCGACTTCACCGGCATGATCGGCGATCCTACGGGGCGCTCGGCTACCCGTCCGCAACTCAGCGCCGAAGAGCTGATGAAGAATGCCAAGACCTACATGGAGCAGGTGTACAAAATTCTTTCTCCGAGAACCACGGAAGTCCGTTTCAACAACGAATGGTTCGAAAAAATGAAGTCAGCGGACTGGATCAAGCTCGCCGCGAAGACAACCGTCTCCCAGATGCTGGAGCGCGAAGAATTCCATAAGCGATTTCAAGAAGAAAAAGCAATTGCCTTGCATGAACTGCTCTATCCCCTGGTTCAGGGATACGACTCCGTAATGCTGAAAGCCGACGTCGAACTCGGCGGCACCGACCAAAAATTCAATCTCTTGGTTGGGCGGGATCTGCAGAAAAGCTACGGCCAGGAATCGCAAGTCGTATTGACTATGCCCATTCTCGAGGGCCTCGATGGCGTGCAAAAGATGTCGAAGTCGTACGGCAACGCAATTGGAATCAAAGAGCCGCCGCTCGAAATGTATGGCAAGCTCATGTCCATCTCCGACGAGATGATGTGGCGCTATTACGAGCTGCTGACCGATGTGCAGATGGCCGACATCGAGCGCATGAAGCGTGACTCGCATCCCATGCAGGCGAAGAAAGATTTGGCCGCACGCCTAGTAGAGGACTTTCACTCTGCGGAAGCGGCGACCAAAGCCGGGGAGGACTGGGCGAAGCAGTTTCAGAAAGATGAAATGCCGGAGGAGGTCGAGGAAGTCAGGATTCCGTACGCAGAGGTTGCGTGGCACTGGGAGCCAGGTACGATCCTCGGCAAGGACTACCAGGCCAAAATCCGGCTTGATCGTCTTTTGGTTAAATGCGGTTTGGCGAAGTCCGGCTCGGAAGCTGCTCGAAAGATCAAAGAGGGTGCAGTTAGGGTCAACGGTGCCGTAGCAGAAGGGACCCACATAGTGCTGGCCGGTCTTCCAGAAACACTCACGCTTAGAGTCGGTAAACGCGTGAAAGTTGCTGTGATCTACAACTTGTCATCCTGAGCGTAGCAGAACGGATTCGCTTTGCGAATCATTCTGCGGAGTCGAAGGACCCCACTGACGTTGGCGCGATGACGGACTTCGAGATGCGTTCTAACCGGGATGTAAGCCGCGGGAAGAGTTCCTTGAGAGACCCTCGCGAATCCAAGAAGTAAGGGGTCCTTCGACGCGCCAGTTCATTCGCGAGCGAGTGAACTGACTTGCTCAGGATGACAGTGCAGAGAGAACTACCTAGCGGCGAAGCCGCACGACTTCCCCGCCCCGTGCCACCACTGCCATCTCTGCCATTCCAATGAACAGTCCGTGCTCAACCACTCCGGGCATGGCCCGCAATTTCCCCGCCAGCGCCGCCGGATCGGCAATTTCGCCAAACGTGCAATCCAAGATGTAGTGCCCTTCATCGGTGACGAAAGGATTGCCATAGGCATATCGGCGAAGAGCGACCCGGGCCCCCAATGCCGCAATTCGAGAGGAAATCAAGGCCTGCGCGAATGGAACGACCTCGACCGGAAGCGGGAACTTCCCTAAATGTTCAACCCCCTTCGAAGAGTCGGCGATGATGATGAGGCGGCGCGACGCTGAAGCGATTATCTTCTCTCGCAGAAGCGCTCCGCCGCCACCTTTTATAAGGTTTAGCTGAGGGTCAATCTCGTCCGCGCCATCGAGCGTAATGTCGATCTGCTGACACTCGTCGAGGGTAGTCAGAGGGATCCCAAGTTGCTCGGCAAGCTGCTTCGTACGCACAGAAGTTGGAATGCCGACGATTTTGAGCCCGCCGCGAACGCGCTCAGCTAGGAATCGCACTACATGAGTCGCGGTGGAGCCGGATCCCAGGCCAACCACATTGCCCGATTCAACCAGCTCGACCGCCGCATGGGCTGCACGCTGCTTTTCGCCGTCACGAATTTCGATTTCATCCTGCGGCGAGTTCATTCGGGTTTCGTCGAATGCTTGCGGAAGGAGTGAAGGATGAAAGCGCTGCTCAGCGCAAAGCTGCAGACCGCGCCCAGGACCATTGCCTGAACCGCACGAGGCCCAACGTGTAGAGCAGATGGAAACAGTGCCGCAAGCGCAAGCACGATCCCAAGCACATTCAGGCCCAATGGTGGGCGTAGTGGCTGCTTCTCGTGCGCGTCATTCTCATTGCGCAGCCGAAGCTGCAAGAGCACCGCCGCCGTCCCAATTAGCGCCATCACCACCACCGCCGTCGGACTGCGAAACGCCGTGGGAGTAGTGAATAGCACAACAAGAATCAGCGCAACGCAAAGTAGGCCGGCCCCTAATACAGTCTTCCGGCGCGGAACGACAGGCATAGTGGGAACAATTGTAAGCCAGAAGGCAGAGACAGGAGGAGCCTCGAAAGGTTCGACGGGTTACTTTCGACGGGTTACTGATGTTGCACAATGCCAAATCTTGATTCATAGCCAAGTCGCGTTTGTTGGTGCGCTGGGATTGTGCTTCTGCATGCGACGCGAGCAACCGCAGGCCTATTCCGCGACTTGGCCGATGCTCGCCCTTATGCTCCTCGGGCTCTGGAGCGTGTTGACTCAGCCCTACGACCCACAAGCCTGGAGCGTATTCTCCGCCAAGTACCTGGTTCCGTTTACCCTCTTCCACGCCGCCGGGTTCGTATTTCGGGACCAGAGTGCGCTTCGCAAGCTGGAGGCTTTCTCCTTGGTCACACTCACATATCTCAGCTTGACGTCGGTGTTCTTCCTATTCGACGCCAAGTCCCTGATTTTCCCAAGCTTCATTCTCGACGAAAGCATTGGGATCCATGCAGACCGCGCTCGCGGCCCGTTCCTGCAAGCTGTTGCCAATGGAGTCAGCTTGAACCTGCTCGCAGTGATTGCTTTAGATTGTTTTCGCCGCCGACGGCTTGGCGGATGGCTAGCTGCACTTCTGCTTCCGGCAGTTCCTCTTGCACTGCTGGCTACAAAAACACGCGCCGTATGGCTCTCGGCTGCGATTTCAATTGCAGGGCTGGCCCTCGTCGGTCCGACCCAAAGATTGCGTCGGGCAGCATTGGTCGTGTGTGCGCTTTGCTTGTTTGGCCTTTTCGGCATTCTGCTCTATCAAACTAGTTCGGCCTCGCTCGCCGAGCGGTTCGTCGACCGGTCTCCGCTGGATTTTCGGACTGACATGTACCGGGCGGGATGGCAGATGTTCACCGAGAGACCACTCGCAGGATGGGGGACCAGACCGCCATTCAACCCGAAATCGCAAAAGGATCGCCAACTTCCATCCCGAGTACTACGTGTTTCATAACACCTACCTTGAGCTGGTGGTTGAAAGAGGCGTGTTAGGAGTGGGGCTGTACGCATGGCTGATGGTTTGCCTGTTTCGGCTGTCGCGAACTCCGAAACATGCGGCGGAAGGTGAACACTTCCTAGACCCGCAGTTCCGCAAATTGTGGCCTGTGCTTCTGGGCGTCTATCTGCTGAATGCCAGCGTCGTGGTCATGAACTATCAGTTCGTAAACGCATTCGTATTCACGATAGCCGGCATTCTAGCGGCACAGGACCGCAACGTGAACTATTCGAGGGCTCGTACTGAAAAGGCTGCATGAAGTCTGTCGTCTATCTCTCGAACAGCTTCCCCGAACCAGTGGAACCGTATGTCTGGGAGGAGATCGCCGAGTTGCGAGCACGCTACAATGTCGTGGCGTGCAGTTTCCGGAGACCCTTCCAGGTTTCTGAAACTCTCGCAGGTCTCTCGAACGAAACTTTTTACGCATTTCCGCTGTGCTTCCGCGCGACCGCAATTGCGAGTTGGTTATCCATATGGAATATCCGCGCGGCCAGGCCACCGCCTATGACCGACACTTCGTAGCGCTCACGGATTTCAAGAATGGGCGCGGCCCGATCGCGCAGACTCGTCTGGCCCTTCACGCTATTTATTCCACCCAAGCCCGAAAGCAAATCCGTCGCATGATCGCTGACTTCCGTCCCCAAGTCGCGCATGTTCGCAATATCTATCACCACCTCTCACCCTCCATTCTCTGGGAACTGAAGGCACAGGGAGTTCCAGTGCTTTATCACATGAATGATTTCAAATTGATCTGCCCTAGCTACAACCTGGTGGCAGCGTCAGGGGACGCGTGCGAGCGCTGCAAGGGAGGCAAATTCTCAAACGTGATTCGTGAACGGTGCTACGCAGGAGGCCGGGCAGCAGCGGCGGTCTTGTCTGCCGAAGCTTATTTCCATCGGTGGCTAGGGACGTATGACAAATGTGTGGATCTCGTGCTTGCTCCAAGCCGCTTTGCCAAGCAAAAACTGATCGAGAACGGTTGGGCCGACGAAAACATTCAGGTGCTGTCGCACTTTCAGAATCTGCCACTCACCTCGAAGCCCCATCCGGGCCGGGATGCTCCCATACTCTATTTCGGGCGGCTTTCCGCTGAGAAAGGCGTGGCCGATCTCGTTTCTGCGATGTCGCGATTGCCTGGAATTCGCTTGCTGATCGCAGGCGACGGTCCGCAGCGTCAGGAACTCGAAATTGCTGCACGCAACTCCAAACTTGAGAACGTCAGTTTTGTCGGGCACGTCTCAGGTTCGACTCTTGAAACGCTGATTGGCGAAGCTCAATTCACCGTCTTTCCTTCCCGGGCCTACGAAACGATGGGCAAGAGCATTCTGGAATCGTATGCGCAAGGCCGTGCCGTCGCTGCCTCCGATCTCGGTTCCCGGCATGAGTTGGTCGAAGAAGGCGAGACCGGGCTGCTATATCGCGTCAAGGACATCGATCAATTGGCGGCCGCGATTTCTTTCTTGCACGATCGGCCTGAGCTATCCAAACGGATGGGAGAGGCGGGGCGTGAAATGGTACGCGGGAGGCATTCTCAAGAGCATCACTTTCAGGCGCTAGAGGCGACTTACCAACAGCTTGTTGCCAAAAGCTCGACTCCGAATTCCTATTCGTCTGCTCTTCTCAAACAATTCCGGAAGCCCCTTTCTCGCCAGCCTCTACGCATCGCCTACATCGGCGGCAGAGGTGTGATCCGAAAATATAGTGGGATCGAAACCTACTATGAAGAAACTGGCCGGCGGCTGGCGGAAATGGGCCATGAGATTACCGTCTATTGCCGAACGTATTTCACTCCGCCAATTACTAGCAATCATGGAGTGCGCATTGTGCGGTTGCCGACGTTGCGATCGAAGCACTTGGAGACCCTGGTACGCACTTTCTTAAGCACGATTCATGCCTGCTTCAGCCGTCACGATATCGTTCACTATCACACCCTGGGGCCCTCGCTGCTTTCCTTTTTACCTCGATTGTTCGGGAAAAAGACGGTCGTCACTGTGCAGGGTTTGGACTGGCAACGCAAGAAATGGGGATGGTTCGCGCGCGAAGTCCTCAAGCGAGGAGAGTGGGGCATCAGCAAACCTGCCGGACAAGACCGTTGTGGTGTCACGCGCCCTCCATGAACGCTATCTCTCGCGATACTCGAAGCAGACATCGTGCATACCCAACGGTACCGAAATACGCGAGCCGCGCGGTGGAGAACATCTGAGCACCTTTGGACTTAAGCCAGGCGAATATGTCCTTTTTCTCGGGAGGTTCTCTCCCGAAAAAAACTGTCACATGCTGATTGATGCATTTGCAAAGACAGACACTCCGTTGAAATTAGTGCTTGCCGGAGGATCGAGTTACACCGACGATTACGCTACGAGCGTGCGGGAGCGATCCGACAAGCGGATCAAAGTTTTGGACTGGCTTTCCGGCGGCGCTCTCGAAGAGGTGCTGACCAATGCCGCGCTTTTTGTGTTGCCCTCAGATCTCGAGGGATCGTCCTTGGCGTTGTTGGATGCGATGGGCGCCGGGGTTTGCGTACTTGCCAGCGACACTCCGGAAAACTGCGAGGTGATCGCCGATGCCGGTTTCTCTTTCAAACGTGGAGACGTTGAAGACCTGCAGCGCATGTTGAGCCTGCTGTTATCAGACGAAAGGTTGCGTCGTGCTGCCGGCGCGAGTGCGCAGGGGCCGTGTACGCCAGAACTACCTTTGGGGAAAGGTCGTCTCCGAAATCGAAGCCGTCTATGCGGGATTGGTTCCGGACCGCCAACCTCTTTCAAGACGAGCAGCAGTCAGCAGCAGGACTGCTTGATTCACCATTTTCATGCATCGCTTTATTCAGGCAACGGCTCCAGCCGAGCAGTGAAGTGTCGCAGGAAAGGTGCTTCGTAAAGTAGCCTGAATCCGCGAATAGAGCTTCGCTTCTTCCAGACTTGCAGGATGATCTCTACCACGTAGTCTATGTGACTCTGCGTGTAAACCCTTCGCGGAATCGCCAGCCGAACCAGGTCCATTCTTGCGGCCGCCCCGAACATCAGGCTGCCGATTTCCACCGAACGGATTCCACCTTCCAGATAGAGTTCGGCAGCCAGGGCAACACCAGGAAACTGCGTTTCAGCGATATGCGGCAGAAACGTTCGCGCGTCGAGATAGATGGCGTGCCCACCGGGCGGCTGCACAATTGGCACGCCCTGTTCCGTAATGTGATTGCCGAGATAAGCGGTGGAGGCAATGCGGTAGCGCAGGTAATCTTCTTCAAGCGCTTCCGGCAAGCCAACGGCAATAGCTTCGAGGTCTCGCCCCGCGAGGCCGCCGTAAGTGGGATAACCTTCAGTTAGAATCAGCAAATCTTTCTGCTGCTGCGCAAGCAGGTCGTCATTAGTGCAGAGAAAACCGCCAATGTTTGCCATGCCGTCTTTCTTTGCCGACATAGTGCAGCCATCGCCGTGGCTGAACATTTCCTGCGCAATCTGTTTGGGCGTTTTTGATTCGTATCCTTTTTCGCGCAGCTTAATGAAGTAAGCATTCTCGGCGAAGCGGCAGGCGTCGAAGTAAAGCGGCACGCGATGCCCGCGGCAAACGCTGCTCACCTCGCGGACATTTTCCATCGAGACTGGCTGTCCTCCGCCGGAGTTGTTGGTGACCGTCAGCATAACCAGCGGAACACGCTCCCGGCCCACACGTTTGATCAATTCATCCAGCGCAGGCACATCCATGTTGCCTTTGAACGGATGGTTGGTGCGAGGCTCTCGCCCTTCGGCAATAACGAGGTCGACGGCCTCTGCGCCCACGAACTCAACGTTGGCTCGGGTTGTATCGAAATGTGTGTTGTTCGGAACGACGTCGCCTTTCTTGCAAGTCACACCGAAAAGAATGCGCTCAGCTGCGCGGCCCTGGTGAGTAGGAATCACGTGGCGATACCCGAAGATGTCCTGAACGGATGCGCGGAACCGCTCGAAGCTCTTGCTGCCGGCATAGCTCTCATCTCCTTCCATCATCGCCGCCCATTGATGCGTGGACATTGCGCCAGTACCGGAATCAGTGAGCAGGTCAATCAAGACGTCCGCCGCCGGAAGAAGAAAGAGGTTGTAATGGGCCGCGTGCAGCAGCCTCTCGCGCTCCTCGCGAGTAGTCCATCGGATCGGCTCAACACTCTTGATGCGGAACGGCTCGATGATAGTGCGCGGCATTGTTAGGAACAAACCTTCGGGCTAAACCAAAAGCAAGTCACGGATTAACCGGATCTACACGGATCAACGTCCAAAAGATACTGCATTCTGTTTATGAAAAAACTCCAGCGCGAACCACGACTCAGGGCACGTGCACGGAGTCTTCGGATTCCCGGTAAGTGACGGCGGCCGTCCGCTCGATTTTGTCCCACGCAAAAGGCGCGCCTTCTGCCGCCCGCTTCACCGTCTTCAGCAAAACTACAGAAAAAAGCTGGCGGTAGGCAAACCTCTGCAGCCAAATCTGGCTCAACAACCATGAATCTTCACGAGTATCAGGAGTGCTGCGCTCCAGTGCAAAGGCAATCACTGAAGTAATGAAATCGATGATAAGGAATGCGGCAAAAAAGATTACCAATCGCTGAAAGTCCGCAGGGTCAGTGGATTCGGGGTGAAAATACCGTTGCGCGAAGTACCAGATGGAACCAACCGCGAACATGACATCAATGAAAGGCGAGACCAGCGGAAGCAGAATCTGAAAAATTACGATATTTGGCAGTGCAACCCAGCCAAGCACGCCCTTCCTGGCAAAAACCTCACGGTGTTTATACACCGCCTGCAGAATGCCAAATGACCAGCGAAAGCGCTGCCGCATTAGACTCTTGGCGTTCACTGGCGCCTCGGTGTAGGCAAGCGCCCGATCTTCATATTCCACACGGTATCCGCGGCGCAGCAAAGCCATGGTAAGGTCCGCATCTTCGGCGACTGTATCGGTCTGGTAAGCTCCGGCCTCGTGGACCGCCGAAGTCCTCCAAGCCCCAATCGCTCCGGGGACAACGCTAACCGCGCCAAAAGTGTTGAGGGCGCGGCGCTCAAAATTCTGGCTGGTGATGTACTCCAGCGCTTGCCACCGTGTCCAGAGATTTACACGGTTGCCAACCTTGGCATTCCCTGCCACCGCGCCGATTTTCGGATTGACGAAATGCGGAACCAATAATGAGATGGCGTCCCGGGCGATCACAGTATCGGCGTCAATTCCAACGAATAGCTCTTCGTCTTCCCTGAGGCGCTGCAGGCCAAAGTTCAACGCGGCGGCTTTACCGGAGTTCTGTTTTGTCAGAATCACCAGCCGCCCAGCGGCTTCTTCCCGTGGAAAAGAGTTCCTAGCAACCTCGAGCGTACGGTCCCTCGATCCGTCATCAATGACGATAATGCGGAGATTGCGATAACTAGAGCGCAACGCAGACCGGATAGTACGTTCGATTACTTTTTCTTCGTTGTACGCGGGAATTAGCACAGCGACGTTGGGTGAGTAGCGGATCGCCGCCAGCGTTGGATCCCGCCGGCGCAAACGGTCATAGATCGCGAAAGCGCCAATAAAGAGCAATCGACCAGTCATAAGCAAGTCCCCGAGAAAAAACACGAGGACAATGGCTTGCCGGCCGGTGCCCAGCATCCACCAACCGATCCAGGTCAGCGTTGCCGCCCAGCGCTCGTTTTTCGGAACCGGCGACATGATTTCCGCGCGACTCTTATGCATTAGATCGCTGATCGAAACAATCTGGACACCTTTGGCTCGCGCCCCTTCGATGATCATGGGTAACGCACGAACCGTTTCCCGGCGGTCGCCACCGCCATCGTGCAACAAAATGATATTGCCGCAAAGACGGTCCCCGAGCGCGCAAGGCGGTAGATGATCGAGCACGGCGCTGGTGATCTGCTCGGCGGTGCGACGTGGGTTCTCCCGCCAATCGTTAGGATCAATCTTGTCGCCGATGGTCAGATATCCCATATTTTCGGAAATTTCCAGTGGTCGTACCTCGTCCTCGGTATCGGGTTCGGCATCAATCGAATAAGGCGGACGAAACAGTAACGTTCGAATACCCAAGCGGCTGGCAAACAGGCTCGCCGTAAGATTCAATTCCAGTCTGACGAACCTCTCCGAAAGTTCACTGATATCGGGATGAAAGAAAGTATGATTGCCGATTTCATGGCCTTCGCTGACGATCCGTGAGGCTATCGAGGGAAATTTTTCGGTCTGTACTCCAATCAGGAAAAATACCGCCGGCGCCTTCTCTCGCTTGAGAATGTCGAGGATCTTCGGGGTCCATTGCGGGTCGGGACCATCGTCGAACGTGATCGCAACCTGGTTAGGACTGGCGCCATAACGTCCAACCCGGTATGGCTCGGGGAGCGAGTCCACAAGTTCATCGGTGATCAAGCCCGACGAATGGTCAATCGTGATCTTACGCTCGCCATTCCCTGGTGTGGCCTCGACATTCAGAATTTCGCCACTACCTTCCATATCCACATCTTGTCCCGGCGGCACATCGGCCAGCTTGGAAGGCGCTGCGGTGTCGAGTGGGAAGTCCCAGATTCTCCACAGCGAGCGGTCTTCGGAGCCGAGGCGCCATAACGCGAACGTGCGAACACCGAGCGCTCTTGCGGCGCGCATTTGGTTCAATGCGCTTACCGCATCCAGGAACCAGATGTCGTGCTGAAGGTTGTTCTCATCCAGGTAAGTGATGTGCGGATTGAGGCTGTCGCCGTCGAAGTTCACGTCGGCTTCGGAGTCGCGGGCGGCAAGCCACGCGTCCTGGACGGTAATTCCGTGGCCCACATCGCTGGCTGCGGTCTTTCCCTTCTTCGGCCTTCGCTCCCAATCGTAGCCGTAGTTCGCGATGGCGCAAATTAGCTTGTCAAGCGGAACAAGTTTCTTGGCTTGCGTGAGATTGTCCGTGAACCAATCCTGGGATGCGACGGGCCCCGCTGCGCCTCCAGTACCCGCATAGTGTTCGTCATAGTTCATTAAGACAACACCGTCCGCTGCACTTGCGACCGAACGGTAATCAAAGTCTGAGTTTCCAGCGGGGACGCTGACGTACAGCTTCATGCCCTTCGCGTGCAGGTCTCCCGAGAGCTCATTCAGAAGGTCCACGAAACGGGGCTGCGTCTTCTTGGGGAGGTCTTCAAAGTCCACCATCAGGCCCCGGTATTTGTCGCTGGCAAGAAAGGTCGCGACCTCTTGGCGAAACTCGATGCGTGCATCCGGGTCGCGGAGGAAACCAGAAATATCAATCCAGTTGTCTCCATCGAAGTTGTTCACCAGCGGGAAAACCTCGGTGCCAGTGTCTTCCGACTTGAGAAAGGGCATGACCTTGTCGTCAACCGAATGCACGACTCCGCCTTGAATCACCTCGAAAAACTTCTTCTTGGTTTGGGAATCCTCCCCCCGCAAATGACCATCCTGCGCAAGCACATGCAACCATTCCGGATAAAGCAGATCAATTTGACGGGCGTATTCGCGCAACGAGGAGTAGCTGGCGGCATCCCAGGGCACGTAAAAAGCCGCACGAATGCCTTCGTCAATGTTTAGCGCCACCTGAGACGGTGCCCGATTTGTCCGCCTGTGGCTGCGACGCGCAAGTTGCCTGCGTCTTTCCAGGGCCTTCTCTCTTTCAGTTTCCTTCAGCGAGTGATAGGGGCGTTTTTGAAATTGGAGAAATAGCTTGGGCAAAGGCTCGCTGCGCAAAGCGGTGTAGATAAACACGATGATGATCGTGCCGACGACTACGCCAGCTATGTCGAACAAGGTCCGAAGCCGCTTCCATCGTGCTCGCCGAGGATCGTAGAAAACCGGATGCGCCATACCACTAAGGCCAAAGACGAAAAGACCAAATTCATCCTAGCCGCCACCTAGGGCAGGGTCAATGCGCGCGCGAGTGGACAAAGTTAGTTGGTAGGACGTCCGGCGAAACACGATATATTCCCAAGGTGCAAGAACTGGTTCGCAGAAACCTGCGATTCGTCCTGATTTGTTCGACTGCCGCACTCCTTCTGCGGCTTATCTTTCTCCTGCGCTTTCCTGCCGTCGTTTCTGATTCTTTCGTCTATGGCGATATCGCGAAGAACTGGCTCCAGCATGGGATCTATGGTCTGAGTGGTTCAGACGGAATATCGCCGACCTACATTCGACTACCTGGATATCCGGCGTTTCTGGCGCTGATCTTCTCAATCTTTGGCGTTGATCACTACCGTGCTGTCTTAGTTACGCAGATGTTCGCCGATCTCGCGACTTGTTTTCTTTGCGCCGACATCGCGCTTCGCATTTGGGGCGGAAAGGCGGCGAAGACTGCATTCCTGCTTGCCGGGCTGTGTCCATTTCTTGCGAACTACTCGGCCGCGGCGCTGACCGAGACCCTCGAGGTTTTCTTCACGGCACTCACGCTGGACTTGGCAATCAGGGGACTACAGGAGCTACGGCTACGTTACTGGTTGGGATGCGCAGCCGCTTGCGGAGCTGCAATGCTGCTGCGTCCCGACGCCGGCTTACTACTCATCGTGATCGAGGCATACTTGGCTGGTAAGTTTCTTTTCGACCGGAGTTCTACCAGAAGAAAACTTGTTCAAGCGGTTTTGCTAGTAGCGATAGTATCGGTCATACCGCTTGCCCCTTGGACCATTCGAAACTGGCGCGTATTCCACCGTTTTCAGCCTCTAGCTCCAAGATATGCAAACGAAGAAAACGAGTTCGTCCCTATGGGCTTCAATCGCTGGGTAAAGACGTGGATCGCTGACTATGTGTCCGTCGAGGAAATATATTGGCCGATTCCAGGAAGCGAAGTGGACGCGAAGAATCTGCCGTCGCGGGCCTTCGCTAATCGCCGCCAACAGGCAGAGACCACGCGTTTGATTGACGAGTACAACAAGATGCTGCACATCTCTCCCAGCCTCGACAAAAGCTTCGAGGCACTGGCCGACGAAAGAATTCGCGCACATCCCGTACGATATTACGTGTGGCTGCCTGCGTTGCGAATCGGTGACATGTGGTTGCGGCCGCGCACCGAAATGCTGCCCAGCGACAGCCGCTGGTGGGAGTTCAATGATGAACCGAGGTGGTCAGCGCTGGCGATTTCGCTTGGAGCGCTGAATCTTTTCTATGTAGTTTGCGCCTTCGCTGGATGGATGCGTTCACCCAGACTTGCACTCGCCGGCCTGTTGTTCTTGTTGGTCGTGGTACGCTCGGGCTTCCTGGGTACCCTGGAAAACCCAGAACCTCGCTACACCCTCGAGATGTATCCCGCCGCAATCGTGTTGGCGGCAGCTGCGCTGGCAAAGGAGAGATCCTAGCCCAGGGGCGAATCGGTCATACGGAAACGGGTACGCACATGCTCCGAAAGCAACTCGATGGCGTTTCGGTTGGCAATCGGATCGGTTTGCGCCAGGTACCTCATCGCCTCCACGAGAAGCCGTTGTCCGTCCACATAGCGAGGATCAGACGTGCGTTCACGGTTCTTCTTGCGGCTTACATCTGGGGGGACAGGAATGGTGAAGACCTTGGCCATTTCGCTCCGTGCATTTCGCTGGATTTCTTACCGATATTGGACGGCGATTCCGAGTATAACGCCCAACCGGGTGTTTTGCAGCCGCAATCTTCCGCTGCACCCTCCTGCAACCTATTCATTTTTAATGGTTTACTGTTTTAGTTTTATTGGTGGTCTTCAACTTGAAGGCGTTCTCGGGAATTTTCTGATTCACCTGAATGTCGGTGTACTTAGCCAGCCTGTAATCGCCGCTGGTTTCAAAAAGCTTCTGCTGCACTGATAGACCCCGATGCGGATCGATCCAGAGCAAGATGTGGGCAAAGTGCTGCCTGATCTTCTCAGATTTGGGAGTCAAATCGAGCTCCGATGTTTCGACGCCATCAATTATTTCATTGCCTACATATTTGATGTCAAACGACTTCAACATTTCATTGCCCCCCGCGCCAAAACCTAAGACCAGAAAACTCTCAAACTCTTCCCGGTGGGCAGTGGCGTCATAGACATCAACTTGATCGATGCGGGGTTGATAAACATGAATTTTGCCCTCAGAAAAAATGAGCACCTTCGCGTCCGGCTGCGTAATCTCGGCCGCCATTTGGACGTCTTTCTCGGAACGCCGAAAATAAATCTTGCCCTTCTGGACATCAGAAACGTCCTCAATAACTTTGTTGTACTGCGTCCAGGTAAAATCCGCCTGAGTAGTGCGAAATTTCGCGGCGGCCTCGTCCATCTCATGCAACACAGTCTGCAAAGGGTCGGCGGGCTGGGCGAGAGCACAAGTCGGGAGCAGAACGAAACAACGAAAAATCCACAGCGGTATGGTCATGTTTCGCCTCCGCACTTCGCTATCTCTGCACTGAGACTTTGTACGCAATGACATGCCCCTTGCTATCCTTCTGAACCTCATAATGTGTGATGCTGACCCCGCCAGAGATAGGTTCGATAATTCGCAGTAGCTGGGTGCGAACACTTAAATCATCTCCGTCCTGAATGGCCTTACCTTCCACCTGGTAAACGAATCCGCCGTTTCCATCCGGATATACGACGACGCCGGAAGAATGTGGATTGCGTTGCACCGGACGATCGTTGAAGTTGATAAAGCGAGGAGAAAGAAACACAAAAAGCAGAATCAGAGTGACCATCACGTCGTATTGGATCGTCCCCCGCTCGTGAGACCAAAGAATAAAACCACGTATTGTGCGCCACACTTGTCCAACCTGTATGGCCGGCAATTTCGTCTCTTTAGTATTCAACTCGGCTTGGTCCAGTTTGTTTCCCCTCGGAACGAATATTCCGTTTAGCAGTGTCGCCTGGCTCTGAAGTGCATTCCAACATTAGGAACTGAGAACTGTAACCGGCATGCACTTGCCAGAGCCCAAACAGTGTAGATCGTTTTTGCCAGCATGGAGTTGCTTTTCACAACTTTCTGGGTCGGATACGGTCAGTGCCCATATAGGGCCGCAAGGCCTCAGGAATAACCACACTGCCATCGGCCTGCTGATAGTTCTCCAAAATGGCCAGCCACGTGCGGCCAACCGCGAGCCCGCTACCGTTCAAAGTGTGCACGAACTCCGATTTTGATTTTCCTTCCCGCCGGAAGCGGATCTTCGCGCGACGCGCTTGGAAAGCTTCGAAATTCGAGCAGGATGAAATCTCGCGGAAGAGTTGCTGGCCCGGCAGCCAGACCTCAAGATCATAAGTCTTAGCAGAGGACGGGCTCATGTCCGCCGTACATAGCACCACCACTCGGTAGTGCAGGCCCAGTTTCTGCAGAATTTCTTCCGCGTCCCGCGTCAACTTTTCCAACTGTTCGTAAGAATCCTCCGGGCGGGAAAACTTAACCAGCTCGACCTTTTGGAACTGATGCTGACGGATGATCCCACGCACGTCTTTGCCATACGATCCGGCTTCGCTGCGAAAGCACGGTGTGTAGGCGGTTAGCGAAACCGGCAGTGCGGCGCCATCAAGCACCTCGTCGCGATACAAGTTCGTGACTGGGACTTCCGCCGTTGGCACCAGCCACAGGTCTTTATCCCCGTGCGGCACCCGGAAAAGGTCAGACGCGAACTTTGGTAGTTGCCCGGTACCGTACATGGAATCGGAGTTCACCAGGAACGGCGGCAGCACTTCGGTATAGCCGTGTTCACGCGTGTGTACATCCAGCATGAAGTTCGCCAACACGCGCTCCAGGCGTGCTCCCGCATCCCAGTAAACTGCGAATCGTGCCCCTGAAAGTTTAGCCGCTCGTTCTAAGTCAAGAATTCCGAGTTGCTCACCCAGCTCCCAGTGTGGCTTGGGCGCAAAGGCGAACTGCGGAGGAGTACCCCAACGCCGAATTTCGACATTCTGCTCGGAAGATTTGCCCACCGGGACCGACGCATGCGGCATATTGGGAATGCCCACCAGCACTTCAGTGAGTCGCGTGTCGTACTCTTCCGCCGCTTTTTCGAGCTCCTGGATTTGGACACGCATGTCCTTGGTTTCAGCGATCAGTTCGCTCGCATCCTGACCCGACTTCTTCGCGGATGCAACTTCCTGGGAAAGACGGTTGCGATGTGCCTTCAGCGTTTCGACCGAATTGATCGCTTGCCGTCTCTGACCATCGACTACGCGAAAATCCTTGAGCATCGCCTCAGGATTCATGCCGCGATTGCGCAGCATCTCCTCGATTTTCGGCAAGTTGTCGCGAACAAAACCTAAATCAAGCATGAGAACAATACTGTAATGGAAAGCGAGACTGTGTTGCATCTGCATGTGCGAAACTGATCACGCGCAAGTCTGAGAATTCCACCGTTTCTCCTTCTGCCGTTTGTCTCGCCCAGCAGCGCCGCGTGTAAACTAGCATCGCCATGACCTTTTGCCGGCAAATTTTTGTCCTCTGGACGCGCTTGTGACTCCCGACCTCACCGTCAACCTCGCAGGAATCGAACTCAAGAACCCGGTCATTGCTGCGAGCGGAACCTTCGGCTATGGCGTCGAGTTCGAAGATGTAGTTCACCTCGACCGTCTCGGCGGGTTCGTTGTGAAGGGACTTTCACGGGAGCCAATCATTGGCAACCCTCCGCCGCGTCTATACGAAACTGCGGCTGGGATGCTGAATGCCATTGGGCTGCAAAACATCGGCGCGCGAGCATTCGTCGAGGAAAAACTTCCTAAGCTGCGTGCGATTAAGAACACGGTAGTCATCGCGAATGTCTTTGGCTATACGCGAGAAGACTACGAACACACAATCCAGATTCTGAACGAAGGCGAAGGCATCGCCGCTTATGAGCTGAACGTCTCGTGCCCTAATACACAGCATGGCGGCATCCAGTTTGGCAGCGATCCACGAACTCTCGACGAAGTCGTCGCCACGGCAAAGCATTTTTCGCAGCGTCCCCTGATCGTGAAGCTTTCGCCGAACGTGACCAGCATCGGCCAGATGGCCCACGTCGCACAGGAAGCCGGGGCGGACGCGATTTCGCTGGTTAACACCTTCGTCGCCATGGCGATTGACGTTGTTACACGCAAACCGCGTATCGCTAATATCACAGCCGGGCTTTCCGGCCCGGCCATCAAGCCGATTGCTGTGCGAATGGTCTATGAAGCTTCGAAGTCGGTGCAGATTCCTGTGATTGGCATGGGAGGCATCTCGACTGCGGCTGACGTCATCGAGTTCATGCTCGCGGGCGCAACTGCGGTGCAAGTGGGCACAGCGAGCTACTGGGACCCGCGCGCCACTGAGAAGATTGCTGCAAGCGTGCAACGCTGGTGCGCGGAACACGAAGTAAACAAAATTGCAGAGTTGATCGGGGCGTTAGTAACTTAGTTCGAGCCCGTCATAGTACCGCCGCACTTCAACAAATCGAGAACGCTCATGAAATATCGTCGTCTTGGCCGCACGGGTTGGAAAGTTTCAGAAGTCAGCTTCGGAGCCTGGGCAATTGGCGGTTTCTGGGGACACGTCTCCGATCAGGATGCATTGGCCGCGCTGAACAAAGCGGCGGAGTGCGGCGTGAACTTCATTGACACCGCTGACGTGTACGGCGATGGCCGCAGTGAGCATCTCATCGCGAAATTCAAGCAGGCCCGTAAAGAGGAGATTATTGTTGCCACCAAAGCCGGGAGGCGCTTGCCCCGGCAAACCGTCGAAGGCTACAGTCGCCAGAACCTCACCGCATGGGTCGAAGATAGCCTGCGAAATCTTTCGACCGATGCGCTCGACTTGCTCCAACTCCACTGCCCGCCAACGGAACTCTACTCTTCTGCGGAGGTCTTCGGAATCCTCGATGACCTCGTCGCAGCAGGAAAAATTCGCTACTACGGAGTTAGCGTCGAAAAAGTAGAAGAGGCAATCAAAGCGATCGAATTCCCAAATATCCAAACCGTGCAGATTATCTTCAACTGCTTCCGCCAGCGGCCCGCGGAGGACTTCTTCCCACTGGCGCAACGCAAGCAGGTGGGCATTCTCGCGCGCGTACCCTTGGCGAGTGGGTTGCTTACCGGCAAACTGCGGCATGATTCGACCTTCGCGCCAGACGATCACCGCAACTTCAATCGTCATGGAGAAGTATTCGATGTCGGCGAAACTTTTTCTGGCGTTGACTACGAGGCGGGACTGGATGCAGTTGAAGAGATCAGGAAGTTGTTACCGGCAGGGATTTCAATGAGTCAGTTCGCCCTGCGCTGGATTCTCATGTTCGACGCAGTGACTTGCGCGATTCCTGGAGGCAAGCGTCCTGAGCAGGTCGCGGACAACTGCCGCGCCTCGGATCTGGCTTCCCTGACAGCGGAAAACATGGCTGCCGTGCGGCAAATCTACAATTCCAGTTTTCGCGCCGCTGTCCACAAACGTTGGTGAGCGCTGATTACTTCTGTTGGGCAGGCGAAACTCCGTCCGCAGAACGAAGCCGGTATGCGGACGCCATCTCGCATGTCGAGTAGCCCGCCCTGGCGCTCTCGTTCTCTGCGAACCGTTCCTTTGGCTTCACCTTGTAGCTGCGCATCGTGTAGCAGATGTTTCCTTGCGAATCGAGCGCTTGCGAGAATGCTGCAGACGATGTCGGAACGTTGCCGCCCGGCGGCAGCGGGGTGAATCGATTCGGCCCGGAAGCAGTTGTCAATTCACCGGACCCGACTTCCGCAGGCTTCAGATTAAATGTGGCTGGCTGCTGGGACGTTGGATCGGCGGCGGTTGCAAAGAGTGGAACTCCCGCAAGCAGAAGAACAAGAAAGAGAGGCTTCGAGAGGATCATACCAAACCTCCTCTTGCACCAGATTATAACTCGATTCCCAAGCTCTCGTGATCTGACTATTAGGGCCCACCTGCTAACATTGTTCTCACTCTTCGCGATTGCCCGAGGCGTCTTTTCATGTCGGAATTTACTCTCCCAACTGCGCGTACCCGTGTGGTGCGCGAGCCACAGCGCGCTGTCTATGATCGCGAAACGATTTACGAAATTCTCGATGAAGGATTCGTCTGCCACGTTGGCTTTGTTATTGATGGCCAGCCCTTCGTCATTCCTACCAGCTACGGCCGCAAGGATGACGTTCTCTACATTCACGGCTCTGCTGCCAGCCGCATGCTTCGCAACGCCGGCAGCGGAATTCCGATCTGCGTCACGGTCACACTGCTCGATGGCCTGGTGCTGGCGCGCTCGATTTTTAATCACTCAATGAACTATCGTTCCGTGGTTTTGGTGGGTACGGCCGTCTCAATTGAAGACCGCGAAGAAAAGCTTGCTGCCCTGCGTATTCTTTCCGATCACATTCTGCCGGGCCGCTGGAACGATGCTCGGCAACCTAATGATCAAGAACTGAAGGCGACCACGGTCATGCGGCTTCCGATTGAGGAGTTTTCCGCCAAAGTCCGCCAAGGCATGCCGATTGATGACGAAGTGGATCACGCGTTTCCCACATGGGCGGGAGTAATCCCGCTGAACTTGCTTCCCGCAGATCCCATCAGCGACACGCGCCTGCAACCCGGAATCGTCGTGCCAGAGTACGCGGCGAAATATTCACGCAAGAAATAGATTTCCGCTGGAATCACTTGGCTGCTTTCACTCGGGCTTTTTCCATGTCATCGATAGCGGCCAGCATCTCTCTGCTGTGTCGGCTCGGGTTCACGCTAGTAAATGCGTGCGCAATATTTCCTTCAGGATCAATCAGAAACGTGTGCCGGGAAGAAATCTGGATTATCCCGAAATTCATCAACGAGCCGTACTGCTTTGAAACCTGGTGCGAAGTATCAGCCAGCAGCTTGAAATTTAGACCTTCCTTTGCACAAAAATTCTTGTGCGATTCGGCGCTGTCCAAACTCACCCCCAGGATCACGGCATTCCGGCGAGCATATTCCGCCTGATCTCGCTGGAAATTATGCGCCTCCATGGTGCACCCGGTGGTGAAATCTTTGGGATAGAAGTAAAGCACCACCCACTTGCCGCGATAATCTTTCAGGCTGACCTGAGTTTGGTCTTGTGACTTAAGTGAAAAATCCGGCGCCGGAGATCCGGTTGCAGGCGCGGACTTCGCCGACAGGACACGCGAAGCCAAGACCGCCACTGTTATTCCGGCGACTACGATCAGCAGAATTGTCCACATGCGCACAAGGCCTCCACAAGCCAAGGCAGAGTAAGCCATTGCGACTGCCTTGTCCAGGGAGGCCTTGGTTTAACTTTCTGTCGCTTGTAAGCTACGCCGACTTCGGCAGAGCCTGCATTCGTCGTTGCATCTCCGGCTCCGACACATCTTCCTTGTGCGTGGCAACCGTCCAGACGTGGCCGAACGGATCAATTAAGTTCCCTGAGCGGTCGCCGTAGAATTGGTCCTGGATGGGGCGAGACTGTTTTGCCCCGGCCGAGACTGCCTGGTTGAAGACCTTATCAACATCGTTAACATAGATCATCAGGCTTACCGGGGTTCCGCCAAGCTCCTGTGGACTGCGGTATTCGTTCTGGCCCGGGTCCGCCAACATGATGCGCGAATCGCCGATCTGGATTTCCGCATGCGCGACCGTATTATTGGGGCCGGGAAAACGCATGATTTCAGTCGCGCCAAAAGCTTTCTTGTAATACTCAATCGCCTTGCTGGCGTCTTTCACGATCAAGTAAGGAGTTACTGAGTGATAACCTTCAGGAATAGGTTTAACTGCCATTTGCGGCCTCCTTGTGTAAATTTGCGAAGTCAGCAGGTTATCAGATTTTCGTGATTCCCGAGCTGTGGATACTAGATTTCCCCTAGGTTTGGTTACAGCACGGGAAGCATCCCCGGGATTCTGCCGGTCATCCGAGTCTGCGGACCGAGAGGCGAATTGTGTTTGACTCGTACTCTGACTGGAGGTAACCGTGAAAATCTTTGGCGCAATAAGTATCACCATCATGTTGCTCTTTCTGCTGGCTTCAGCTCCTGCCTATTCGCAGGAACGTGACGAAAACAAGCCTGGCTTAGGACAGGAGGAAAAGGACAAAGCCAAGCATCCAGACAAAGCAGCCAATCCGGGTGAAGGAAAACGTGGGCAGGAACCAGCTGGAGCACACGAAGCGGGCCGTCCTCAGGACACTGGTCGTCAGCAGGATGAGCGTCGTCCTCAAGTGGCTCATCCGCAGGAACAACGGGAGCAGCAAGAGCAACGGGAACAACGTGAGCAGCACCCTGAGCAGCGCGTAGACCGCGATCGTCAGCAACAACACCCAGCCCACGCTCAGCGTGGAAAGACGATTCCAGATGAGAAATTTCGCACCGGTTTCGGGCGCCCGCATACTTTCCATGTGCAGCGGACACAAATCATCAACAACCCGCAGCCAATAATTTTTGTCTCCGGATACCAATTCCAGCTGCTTGACCCCTGGCCGGCAGAGTGGGCCTATGAGGATGATTGCTACATTGACTATGTGGATGGCGAATATTTCTTGTTCGATGCGTTACATCCTGGCATACGGGTTGCCGTTTTCGTAGTCGGGTAATGAGGTAGTCGGGTAAGGGCAAAGACATGCCTGGCAGGAAACACTCAGCTGCAAAGAAGTCGCGGGCAAGGTGGGTGGCTCGGGTAAAGACCGATTCCACTCACCCTCCCGAGGGTCTGTTCAACAAAAACGCTGCGACCATCGCTCGCAGCCTGGCTTCGAAGAGAGTCTCACCCAAGGGGCCTGGCTCGGGAATGCGAATGCTCACGTACTTTATCAATCGAGGAGGCCGCAACCTGACTGCCGCCCGCCGCCGCGAACTGGAGAAAGCCAAGAGGTTGCTTTCGCAGCGCATCCAAAAACAGAAGCGAGCGCCGTGAAAGACTCAGCTTCAGGTGTTCGTCTTCGCGTCAGTGTCCATTCGCCGGTCTAACCGACGCCACCATGCCGCTGCGACTGCCCAGCAGGCCAACAGCGGAACCAAGCTCAAGAGGCCATGTAACCCCATCACTTCTCCCAGATTGAAAGCGCCATGTGTGTGAGCGCCATCATCTTCGAATAGCCGCAACATGGATCCATGATTCAGAGAGAAGTGACCATGCCAAAACGATGGTCCGATGAGCTGTACCAGTGGACAGCGAAATTCATCCGGCGGCTCGGGAGCCGTCGAAACCGCCATCAGCGAAAAGAGAGCGCCGCACGCCACCAGCGCAAGCAGAATCTTCCGCCATCGCGCGGTCAAAACACTCCATGCCGGTGCGATGCCGACGCATAAGAACGGTATGCCAGCCGCCATGTATCGCGGGCCATACGACCATCCTCCCGGCCAGGAAAGAAATGATGAATGGAAGATGAAATAGTATGTCGCGATCGCGGTGGCAGCATAGCCGAAGACGCGAGTCGCGCCTTGCTTGCAAAGTATCCGAAGGCCAAACGGAGCAAAAATGAGTGCTGGCGCCGCAATAAGCAGCCCGCGCCGGCAGCCGAAGAGGAGCTTCAGCATTACGTCGGGCCGAGGATATGTTAAACCCATGTAGCCGCGCTTCATCCAGGGAAACGATCCCGGCTGATAGTAGGCATAGCTTGGATGAAATGCAGATCCGAAGGCCAGCTTCTGATAAAGCGCCAGCACTGCGGCGCAAACCAGAAAACCTAACCCGACTGATAGCCCAATGCAGGACCGCCGACGCCAGCCGTCGCCCCAAACCACAACAAGTGCGAGTGCGGCCAAGACTAACGCGGCCGGAGTAGCAGGGTATTCCGTAATTATGGCGCCGCCGGCTGAGAGACCGACGAGAAGTCCCCAGGGAAGATCGCCGGCATTTGTATTGGACGACCGGATCTTAAGCGCGAAGCCAAACCCGAACAGCAGGAATGCCCCGGCGGTTGCGTGTCCCCAGAAAAGTGTTGCGTAGGGCCAGAGCGGCGTTGCCAGTCCCATGGTCAATGCGGCGATCGCAGCACCGCTGACGTTCGAGCCAAGTCTTAACGCAATGAGAAATAAACACCCGCAGGCAAGCACCATAGGAAGAGCAACGGAGAACATGACGCAAGCGTACGACATAGCGACAAGTCCGCGAGCCGAGGCGGGATCAACACCTACGGCGCGAAGTACTGGTCTGCTCGCGGCAGCCGCCGGGACCGCAAGCAGCGCAACGCCGGGGGCTTTGTCAGAATAGAAATGACCATTGGCAATCGTCTTGTCCTTGGTGTTCTCGTGGTAGGCATCAATGCGGAGCGTGCCGCGCTCGAGGATGGCGCGAACCAAATCGAATCGCGAGTTCTGGTTCCAGCCACCGCCTTGATAGAAGTACGCATACGAGACAAATGCGACTAGCGCGATCAACAGCGCGCGTGCGATGGGCTGACGACCGATCGAGACCTGATTCATCTTTTCAGTCAGGGAGTAGCCCCGGATGTTGCATACAAAAAAATATCCAACCCGGCGTTGAAGTCCAACCGCTGTCTCACGACTTTGTTAGTAGCGATCAGGTCAGCGAGTGCGGTGCCGGTGGAGTCTATTCCCGTAGGGCCTTCAGCGTGAGAAAGGACCAGCCAGACTCGCGGATGCTGAGGCAACTCGTGCTCCAGAGACGAATAGTTGGGCTTCTCCACAAAGTCGAGAAAGGTGATGCTGCTGCCATGATTGGGATAAAGAATCTGCGGCCCCGATGATGCCGGCTGAAGGGAGCGATGGTACTCGTAGGGCATGCGGGCCATGGGAATGTGGAACACCAGAGCGTCGCCCGGTGCGGAGTTTTTCAACAAGAACTGGGTTGCCGCACGCCAGTCTTCACGCTGCACGTCAAAATCTTGGCGATAGTACGAAATATCTCCGCGAAGCGAAAGGGCACCAACGGCGAGGATTGCGCCGGCCAGCAAGACATTTGAACGGACCCGATTAAGCCCTGCGGCCGCCAACAGCATCAATGCTGGCACGCAGACAATAAAATACCGTATTACGAAGAGTGGGCGCACAAGCGAGATAGCGAGCACGATGGCGATCGGCGAAAGCAGCCACAACAGGAGAAAGCGAAGACTCGAGCGTTCGATTTCCGACTCAGAAGAATCGGGCCGCCGAGGAAGAAAGGCTGCAACGCACGCGACCGTGTAAGCGCAGACCAGAATCGCCCCTCCGTTTCCCGAGAGTTGGAGCCCGAGCCGCCATAGGTCTTTCGTTTCTGGGCGCGGGATCCAGCGCAGCGGGCCGGCCCCGGTTGCTGCGATGAAGATAAATACCGGCGAGCTGAGACCTACAATCCAGGCCCATTCGGACCGACGTTCTTTGGCGCTGCGGTCTCGAAAATACAGCCACAGCCACTGCGCAACCATCAGCAGCGCGGAAAAGAAGTGCGCGTAGATCGCGAGCACGCTGGTCAGCACATAACCAACGCGGTTTTTTCGTGAAGGATTCTCAACCCACTTCAGGAAAAACAGACTGGATAGCGTGCAAAGAAAAACCATTAGCGAATAGCTGCGCGCCTCCTGGGCATATCTGACTTCGTAGGCGTTGACGGCCAGCAGTGCCGACGCGATCAGGCCCACTCGGGAATTAAAGAGACAGCGTCCAAGTAGATACAGAGTGGGTACCGTAGCCAAAGCAAACACAACAGAAAGCGTGCGCACCAAAAATGGGGTGCTTCCCAAATGCAGCCAGAATCTCAGCAGCAGATAGTACAGCGACATGTTGCCTTCGCGCCGCCAGAGTATCCGCGCGAAGTTGTGCCAATCGAGACGTGAGATTTGCACACTGGCTGCTTCATCGAACCAAAAGGTTTTTGCGTCCAGAGAATGGAAGCTGAGCACGGCCAACAGAATCGTAGCGAGAGCCACCAGGGCCCAGTAAGTGGGAGATGATGATTGCCGAACACACGGAGAGTGGGATGGAGTCTGATCCCCCGGTGTGGACTCGCGAAGAACTAAAGTTCTCACGTCGGTTTCATAGTATCTTGAAAGTCTCACAACCAGCGCTTATCTGCCCATCCAAGGCGTGCTGCGAGGAATCCACCGGGGAACGTTCGCGGAATATTCCTCATATTCACCGCCGAAGCTGCGCCTCAATTTCGGTTCTTCATACCCAAGGACAAATAAATGAAATAGTCCCCAAACACACGCTGCGTAGGCGAACACGCGAGCGTCGCCCAAAAGCAGTCCCTGTCCGCAAATGACCGTGACCACTCCCACATACATGGGGTTGCGTACGTAGCGATAAAGGCCCGTGACTACGAGATGACGCGTGGGAAAAACTGGCGCTGGAGTGCCTAATCCCTGAATCGCAAAACGCACAAACGAGTCGAGCACGACTGGAGTTCCTGCTGCGATCAGCAAGACGCCTGCGACACGGAGAGCAGAAACTCCCAGGGGTGCGGGGTGCAGGTGCCATTGGGCAATCCACCAGGGCATGACCCCCGCAACCAGTCCAGGAGCGAGAAGCAGGAAGAAGAATGATCCAAGAATTGCCGCGGTCCGACGCGCTAAGTTCTCGGCCATGGTCCCGATTTTATTGCAAGCCTCGCATTAATTCGAAAGCCTACGAAGCCACCAGGTCTCAATCGGATAGTCGAACCTCACCGCCCGAACTTCACCGTGATCCTTGCACCACTCGGTACGTGGGACCCGGCTGGAGGTAACTGGTCCTGCCCCCGTCCGCTGCCGACCACAGCTAAGTCGAGGCCACTGGACTGCGCGAGTTCTATCGCCGAGCGTACAGATTTACCCACAAACGACGGCACTACAATTCCTCCTTGCTCGACATCAAGAACGACTGTCCCGCTGGTGGGTGGCGGAGCGGAGCTTGTAGGCACGTCAGAAGATGCGGCGGGCTGCGGCTTGGGGTAAGGCTGCGGTTCCCTTTCCCGGATTGATGCTGGCAGAATCGCGTCGGCAATGGAGCGCCGGGAGTCCCCGGCCGGTCTGATGGTCGAGACGACCTTCCCTCCGTCAGGGAGGCCCGGGGCATCATTCGGCGTCGCTTCCGCAACGTCAATCGTCTCACCTGGATGATCCGGTGATCCTTCTTCAAGGTCCTTGTCGTTCGTCTTGCTACGTGCGAACAGCACTTGCCGACTCGCGGGAATTTCCAGGTCGTGGGGCGTGTGCAGATACTCCAGCACCTGCTGCGTGATGCGGGTGAATACTGGGGCCGAGATCTGTCCACCCTGGTGCAATCCGACCGCAGAATCGAGCACGACGGCTACCGTAATTGCCGGACTGTTTACCGGAGCGAAGCCTGCAAATGATCCAACGTACTTGGTACGCGAGTATGCGTGGGTCGCAGGATCAACCTTCTGTGCGGTGCCAGTCTTGCCCGCCGAACTATAGCCAATGAGCAGAGCTCTCTTGCCCGTGCCGTGCAGCACGACGCCTTGCATCATCTGCCGCATCTCTGCCGCGGTAAACGAAGATAGGACACGATGTTCATTGACTGGGTGAAACGCGATCGTCTGCGGCGTGCTTTGCGGCTGAATGGTCGCCGCAGTGATGCGCGGCGCGACGTAAATGCCGTCATTCGCCATGGTCGAAACCAGTCCAGCAAGCTGCAGAGGTGTAATTCCGATCTCCTGCCCCATCGAGATTGCAGCAATAGAAACTTTCGACCAGCGGTTCACCGGCTTGGTCATGCCGCGGGTTTCGCCGGGTAGCTCAATCCCGGTCGGCTGGCCAAATCCGAAGGCGCGGATGTATTTGTAGAAACGGTCTTCGCCGAGGCGCAGGCCAATCTTGATCGAACCCACGTCGCTTGATTCGGCCAGAATGTCTGAAACCGGAAGCAGGCCGTGCGCCTTGCTGTCGCGGATTCGCATGCCGTTGTAAACGATCGAGCCCATTTGGCAATCGAAGACTTCCTCAGGCCGGGTGACTTTCTCTTCGAGTGCGCCGGAAATTGTGACCAGCTTGAAAGTTGAGCCGGGTTCATACACGTCGCTGACAGCGTGGTTCTTGAGTTTCGCCAGGGTGATCTCGCGCGACAGGTTGGGATTGAACGTAGGGCGGTTTGCCAGCGCCAGGATTTCCCCAGTTCGCGGATTTTCTACGATGACCGTTCCGGATTCCGCCCGCGTCTGCCTCATTGCCGTCTCAAGTTCGCGCTCGGCGATGTATTGAATTTTTTCGTCAATCGTAAGGACAACGTTCTGCCCTGGCTCGGGCTGCTTCTCCACGCTGCCGAACCACCTCTTGCGAGCGTCAACGGAAATCAGCATTTGCCCGGGACGGCCGTGCAGCTGGTCTTCGTATTCGCGCTCGATTCCGCTCAGGCCGGCGTCATCCATACCCACGTAGCCGAGAACCTGTGCAGCAAGTTCATTCTTCGGGTAGTAGCGTTTTGATTCCTTCTGGAAATAGACGCCTCGAAGATTCAGCGAGTGAATGCGCGCGGAAATTTCTGGTTCCGGTTTACGCGCCAGCCAGCAGAAAGTCTTGGCCGAGTGGCAGCGGGCAAGAAGCTCCCGCGGATCTTGCTTGGTGATGCGGGCGACCAAAGAAATTGTACTGGTCGGATTCGGGATTTCCGTGGGAACCGCAAAAACCGAATCCACCGATATTGACATAGCCAGCTCGCGGCCTTGACGATCGTAGATAATCCCGCGTTTAGCCGAGACCTCCTCTGTACGCTGCTGCTGACGCTGTGCCCGCTGCTCGAAAGTGCCGTAGCGGAAGATTTGCAGATAGACCAGGCGAGCGCAGATGGCCCCGCACCAAAGAACGAAGACGCCTGCTAGAAGGTAGAGACGAAGGTTCGTGCTATGGCGGACTGTGCTCGAGGCCACTGACATTCCTCAGACAAATATGGCGGCCGGTTAGCCGCCAAAAGGGGCTAAAGCCCCAAAACCTGTTCGTGTGGGGTGGACGCCTTCGTCCGCCTACCCCGGACGAGGGCGTCCGGGGCTACATTCGAAAACTATCGCGCCGAGATCACGGAAACCGGCGTCATACTCGCAACCACCGCTCCTGGCGCTTCCGGCACTGCCACATCCATGCGAACGACCTGGCCCGCCTGCGGCGATTGCAGACCCAACTCGCGCGCCATGCGGTCAATGCGCTCTGGATCGCGCAGCGAAGCCTCTTCCAGCCGCAGCGCGCGATTCATTTCCACTAACCCATCGCGCTGTGACTTCAGCGCCTCGATTTTGTATCCATATTCGATTGCTTTGAAATGCTGGAACGCATAGGCCATCACGAACAGAAAGAGACAGCCGAGAGCGATGCCAAACTGCCGCATTTCGCGCGAGCGGCGCGGGTCTTCCACTCGCACCAACCGCGCATTATCAATGGGCTTGGCAAAATAGATTTCCGGGGTGCCGGCCCAGCACGGATGGCGACGGGTTGCGATAGGTGATTGAATCGCCGCGGCCGCCATGACTATGCCACCCCAGCGAGATCGTGAGTCATGACCTGGTGGCTCACAAAATCGTGATTCAGAAAGTCATGATTTAGAAAATCATGATTCAGTAGATCAAGATTCGCCAGTTCGTTCTGCGCCACGGCGTACCAGTAAGCGAGTTTCGATTCCTGTTCCTGGTCGAGGCGGAAGCTGGTTTCCGCGCGTTCGGCCTTCGCGATCAAATCGTCAATCAGTGTTCCCTTGTACATCGTCTTTCTCCGTTGGCTCGTATTCCCACACATCAGAACCGTTTCCTGCTGTCCCTCTTCGGGGACTCGTGCTTACTTCTCACATATTCGGTCGGGAGGGCACGACTTTCAGTCGTGCCGTTGACCCCTCCCACTTGCTGTCTCCAGCACGGCTGAAAGTCGTGCCCTCCCGTTAAACTCGTTCCGCCGCCCGCAATTTTGCGCTGCGGGCCCGCGGGTTGCGATCAATCTCTTCTTCTTCGGGTGTGACTGGTTTTTTTGTAAGCAACCTGTATTGCCCCAGCTTCGCACCCTCACGCATCGCGTCTTTCACAATGCGGTCTTCCAGCGAGTGGAAGCTGATCACCACCAGCCTTCCGCCCAGTTTCAGCAACTGCGGCGCTACTTCCAGCAGCTTCCGCAGGTCGTCCAACTCACGGTTTACGAAGATTCGGAGAGCTTGAAAGGTTCGCGTCGCGGGATGAATTCTTCTCTCGGCCTGATTCATTGGCCGGGCCGCGGTCGAAATCACGGCTGCGAGTTCCGCAGTCGTCAATATCGGCCGCGACCGGACAATGGCTCTGGCGATTCTCCGCGACCTCCTTTCCTCACCGAATTCGTAAATCAGATCGGCAAGCTCGCGCTCGTCGAACTGGTTTACCACTTGTTCGGCGGTCGGCTCCGACTGCGGATTCATTCGCATGTCGAGAGGTCCGTCCGCCTGAAAACTAAAGCCGCGCGCGGGATCAGAAAACTGCAGGCTGCTGACACCAAGGTCGACCAATATCCCGTCAACCGTCGTCGGTCTTCGGTCGTCGGCAAGGTCCGCATATGATCCATGCCTCAGTTCCACCCTCGGCCAGTCTGCTTGACGGGCGGGGACGCCCGTCTCTCCATGATTCGTGGAGCGACGCGCGTCCTCGCCCGTCAACCTTTCCCGCGCAATCTCCAGCGCCTTGGGATCTTTATCGAAGCCAATCAAATGACCCGGTGCGCCGAGGCGTTTTGCGATTTCTAAGCTGTGCCCGCCCAAGCCCACCGTGGCGTCGATATAAGTCCCGCCACGCCGGACGGCTAAAAAGTCGATCGCTTCTTTTAAAAGAACCGGAACATGGCCACCCTGCCCATGCCCAACCCCCTGAGGGGTGTCTGTTGAACCCTCGCCCACTAGATGCCCAATTCGTCGAGCGTCTTCTCATCCTCAGGCGTGAACTTGTCTTCCTCGATCTCCCGGCGATACTGCTCCAGGTTGCGAACTACCAGATGCGTCAAATTTCCGGTCACTGCCACTTCCCCCTTGATCTCCGCCGAAGCGCGCAGGATCTGCGGCATCAGCAACCGGCCTTGCCCATCCATCTCGACCATCTGCCCGTAGTAGTTCACTCGATCCAGAAACTTCTTCTTCGTAGGATTGAAAGTGGAGAGCCCCGCCAGCTTCTGCTCGATCCGCTCCCACTCCTCGAAGGGATAAACTTGTGCAACCTTGCCATCCAGGCTGGTGATGTAAAATTGCTGGCCATACTTCTCGTCGATCACGCGCTTGAATTCCGCGGGGACCTTGAGCCGTCCTTTTTCGTCCACGCGAGTTGGGTGATTGCCGCGAAACATGGCTTAAATTCTTGTGGAGCGACGGGCGTCCCCGCCCGTCCGGCTGCCGCGACTGAACGACGACAACTGCCAGCAAGGAGGCAAAAACAGCGACGAAATCGGTCTTATTTGTTTTATTCGGGCCATTTTTGGGGGTGTCAGCTATGAAATCCACTGGCTCCTCGACTTTGTTAATCTTGCCACGACCTCCACCCGTCTTAAACCACTTTCTACCACTTTTGTCCACATATTACGCTTAAAGGCTTTAGTGTCAATAGGAAAGTTGAGGGTCGATAGGTGGCGCTCTACCTCAATCTTAAAAGCGCAACAAATTGCGGATTACTGATTCGGATACCCCAAGGAATGGTGTTTTTAGCTTTGGTTCGTACGACCGTAAGGTCAATTAGGAGAGTTGCTGAGGCTGTGGAAAAGCCTGCGACTAGGAAGAGAGTCCTACTCTTTGGGAATACTGAGATTCTGAATCGGCTGCCTCAGGGCCCTTTCCAGCCTGACCATTGCCTCGATCAGTCGATCCTGAAGAGTAGGCCAGTCAGCTTCTGGAGTCCTCCAGCCGCCCTCTACAGTTGAGCAAATACGACATCCGCGGCGATCTTCCAGCTCTTGCCAGTCAAGTTTTCCTCCGAAGGCGGACTCGATTTCTTCTCCTTGCCGCTGGAGCATTTTGAGAACTACGAGGTTCCTCTCGTCGGAGCCTTTGGCGAGATCGATGAAGCATTCCACTCTAGACTCATCCCTGGTGGCAGCAAGATTGAGACTGAACCCTGCGCGTCCCATGCCGACGCCCATCCAATAGTCCTTACTGCCCGTCCGATTAGCGAACAATGATATCTTTGCTCGTGAACGCTCGATCAGCTGCCTCCAAAAACGACGAAACATTACATCCCGCGTTGAATCCGCCAGACGGTTCTCTTGTTGCTGGGCGCGGATTTTCGTTTCGTATTCAACAGCCTCGGGCAGCGGAATAAGCTGCTGGATGTCCATCAAAACCTGACCATCGAGGCGATACGGTTTAAGGCGAATACAGGTTATGTCGAGGCCACTCTTGTTCAGCCAGAGGACAGCAGTGGTTAGCTCAATCGAGAAATTCGCCGAGACCAAGATGATCTTGACTTCACCCGAGAGTCGCGCGCCGCTTGGCGAATCGAGGTTAAGGAACCTCAGAATCGCTGATTCCGCAGTCTGATGCGCATCTTCGCCCCCGACAAAACGAGCATGGATATCTACTAGCTGGTCAAAAGTCATGCTCGAAACCATCGCGGCATAGCGGATCGCCTGCAACTCCATGTGTCCGCCGTCCTCTGTTCGTTTCAAGCTCTACGACTACGAGGTGAGCCTCGCTATCGATATTATCGAGGCAGAGCAGATCGATTCTGCGGTTACTGTCCTCCCATTCACCAAACTCCTCTGCTATGACCATCAGGTCGGGGGAAAGGACCGAGACATCGGCCTTTATAAGACGCTGCAGGTCGCGCCGCTCAAGCAACTTCTCCTGGGCGAAAGTAGTCTCGTTAAGTTTATCGATGGAAGACTCAGTAATTCGGAAGATCGCCATTGCCGGGACAGTACGTTCGGATTGAGGCAGCGTCAAGCAACTCTGAGGCACCACAGCCAGCTCGGGTTGCGGCTCCTCAGCATCTCGGCGGTAAGGTGCTTCTTGCCTGAATTCGACCACGCGCGCGAAATCGCGGGAAAAGAAATCCCGCGCGCCGCATGTGTTCTTGAAATTGATCACCGAAACGGTCCGAAAGAATACCCTCCTCTTTTTTCGCTTTAGTCGCGTAATTGGTAAGTAACAGCGCGAATGCGAACACTCCGCGCCACTCGCCGACCAGCAGCGCAGTTCCCGCGACTCCGAGCAGCACTCCTGAATAAATCGGATGTCGCATGTGAGCATAGGGCCCACTGCGGATGAGCTGATGATCGGCTTTGAGGACAACCTTGTCGCTCCAATATTGGCCCAGGTGTACCCGCGCCCACATCGCAACCGCGAGTCCCACAAGTGCGAACGCGAATCCAGAGTACGCAATCGTGGGTAGCGGAGGAACGATTCGGAGGCCAAGGGGCCCAACAGCGATGCGCTCTGAGAAGAGAAGTGCAAATGTGATCGCTAGAACAACTAACCGACCCAACCGATAGAACGTGGACTCGTGCGTCAGCGAAACTTTGGTGCGAGAGCCGACGGCAATCCAGTACACACCGAATGCAGCCCATATATAGCCCAGGATTCTGAGCAGTTCTTGCTGACTCATGACTTGCTAGCTGGCTCGACGAGCACCGCGGTCCCGTACGCAAGAACTTCTGTGACGCCCTGCATCACCTCGGTCGCATCGTATCTCGCACCGACTACCGCATTGCCACCCAGTTCCGCCGCGTGTTGCAGCATCAGATCGAACGCTTCCGCCCGCGTTTTTTCACAGAGCTGCGTGAGCAAAGTGATGTTGCCGCCCAGAATAGTTTGCAGGCTGGCTCCGATGGTTCCGAGAATCGAGCGCGAGCGCACAACGATTCCACGCACCACGCCCAATGTGCGCACTACACGAAATCCATCCAGTTCAAATTGGGTAGTCACCATAGTGTGCGCGACCATCTGTCCCCGAGCGGCATTGCCCATCGCCATAAGAATCTCCTTTAACGAGCTTAAAGAATCGAATTCAATGTACACCAACGCCGTGTGGCGCGGACCTGCCCTGAGCGAAGTCGAAGGGGCCCTCGCCCGCTGGCATTATTCTATAATCCACATTTGATCAGCGGGACTCTACATCCGGTACGCTGGGCCGTTATCGCGACACTGGGGCTGCCATCCGCCTTGGCGCTTGGGTTTTTGTTTGCAAAAGTTGCGGGGCAAGACGACGCGGGTAGAAGTCTTGCACGCATTCTCCGTTACGTCCTTGCCCTAGAGCTTCTGCTCCTCATTGTTTTGATCTTCACGGGATTTTTATATGAAAGGCGCGCCCGCGATAGTGACCTTAGGCTCTATCATCCACCTGGCAAACTTGTGGACGTCGGCGGCTATCGACTGCATTTGAGTTGCGCAGGCAGCGGCGGCCCAACCGTGGTCCTGGAATATGGCCTTCAGGGTTCCTATCTCGACTGGCACTTGGTTCAGCGACAGATTGCAAGCTTTGCCAGGGTTTGCTTTTACGATCGCGGAGGCTACGGCTGGAGCGATCCCAGCCCGCGGCCGCGCGTTCCCAGCGTTATGGCCGAAGAGTTACAGACGCTACTGCACAACGCCGGCGAAAAGCCCCCGTATATTTTGGTGGCGCACTCCTACGGCAGCTTCAACGCGGTGATGTTTGCTCACAAATTTCCTGAGGAAGTGTCTGGCCTGGTGCTGGTGGATGGCCTACACACACTTTCACTTTTTCCTCCCCGGTTGAGCGAACGTGTCCAGATCTGGACCATGCAGTTTATGATTCCATTCGGACTCCCACGTTGGCGAGGCTGGTGTGGCGGCAATGCCCCGGAAGCAGTTCGCGCGGAAAAGCAAGCTATCAGTTGCCGGTGGGGTTTGTACACCGCCTTTTATCGCGAGCTTGTCGCCGTCCCGGAAAGCGTCCCGGAAATCCGTGCCATAAATTCGCTGGGCGCGATTCCATTGATTGTGATCGCGCGCGATCCGGCGCTCGGCTACGTGACCCCAGATGCCGGAGACGACTGGCAGCGGGTACAGCAGCAGAAAATGCAATTATCTAAGAATGCGGAGTTAGTGATTGCGACCGGCAGCGGCCACGACATACCCTACGCTAGACCCGATGCGATTGTCGCAGCCGTGCGAAAGTTGGTTGCTCAAGCTTCCGGAACTGGCGGACATCCCGGAAATTCTTTGAGATAGGCGCTACCGATATAACCGACATATTTAATGCCAATCTCGCTTGTGAAGAATCCGTCCGCAGTCATGTTTCGCAAGAATGAAAAGAACTCGACTCCGGGGCCCAGCGCGGGATTTGCAACCGCATTTTTCCGGTACGCAATTTGATCCAGGATTTCTTTCTGCTGCACCGCGGGACAGTCTAAGTACACCTTTCCGTAGCGGTCCGAGCAAGCGCCATCCAACCACAACACTCCTCCGCCCAATATCCCCTGATAACCTTTGTTCTCGCTGGTGAGCAGATCAATGAATTCTGGGGCGCCAGCTTCGATTGCGCCGCCCGAATCTCCGTCGGCAGGAATGATGGTCTGGCAAAGTGTCTGCAGGGTCTTATAGTCGTGAGCGTTGAAAAATTTCGGGGTGTAGCCCTTCGCCGGAGCTGCGGCCTTCTCCGCCGCAATCATGTGATGCGCATATTCCGCAGCCTGCGCCGGAATTACACGCAGAACTGAAGTCGCGGCGGCACTCATGGCGAGAGTTTTGAGAATGTCGCGACGGGAAATTCCTGAACTCATAAATTCCCCTTCTTCGCTTCATCCAGCAGATATTCGGAAGCTCGCCACGAAAGCGCCATGATTGTCAGCGTCGGGTTCTTATCGGGGTTAGTCACGAATGAAGCAGCATCAGTGACGAACAGGTTGTTTACGTCGTGCGCCTGACAGTATCCATTCAAAGCTGACGTTTTCGGGTTACTTCCCATGCGAACAACACCAAGTTCGTGAATGATCACTCCCCCGTCCTGGATGCCATAGGGATTTGGGCCGTCGGGCGTGGTGCGGTCGTAGTACGTGCCGCCTCCAGCCTCGACAATTTCACGGAAGGTCTGTTGCATGTCCTTCGCCATTTTGATTTCGTTGTCGCTCCACTGCCAGTGAAAACGCAGCACCGGGATTCCCCATTCATCCACCACGTTGGGATCAATGTCACAATAGCTGTGTTCGTTGGGGATCATTTCGCCTCGGCCTGCGAAGCCAATGTATGTACCGTACGAGTCGCGACACTTCTGCTTCAGTTCTGCACCGTAGCCTTCGACATAGTCGCAAAGCGCTCCAAATTCACCGACTCCCGGCATAGTGCGTCCGCCGCCAAATTCGATGTGATAGCCGCGCAGGAAGTCGTTCTTGCGATCAAACTTCCACCACGGCATGTACATGTGCATCCCCCCGACGCCGTCGTGATTGTGCGGGGGCATTTTGGCGAGTTGCGGGAAAACGCCGCCGCCCGAACTACCAACGCTATCGGTGAGGTAACGCCCTATAACGCCGGACGAATTCGCCAGCCCATCGGGAAACGCGGAAGACTTGGAATTCAGGAACAGGCGGGCTGATTCGCAAGCACTCGCTCCAACCACGAAGCTCTTCGCATAAACTTTCTTCTCGGTGCGCGTCGGTTTCTCGATATAAGAGACTGCCTGGGCCTTCCCATCTTTGCCGACAACGATCTCGCGCACCATCGCATTCGTAATCAGGGTGAAGCGGCCAGTTTTTTCCGCATACGGAATCATCACCTGACTCGAGCTGAAATTCGACGCGCTGACGCACCCGCGCCCGCACTGCGCGCAGTAATGGCACGGCGCACGGCCGTTGTGCGGTTGAGTAATCACTGCCAGGCGCGAAGGAATACAGGTGACCTTCAGCTTGTCGCAAGCCTTCTTGACGATGGTCTCAGTGCAACGCGGCTTTGGCGGCGGCATGAAAATTCCATCGGGCGCGCTGGAGACGTTTTCTTTCGTGCCGAAGACACCGATGTAGGATTCAACTTTGTCGTAATAGGGAGCAACGTCATCGTAAGTGATGGGCCAGTCGTCGCCCATGCCATCGGTTGATCGCGATTTGAAATCCACAGGAGCAAACCGAAGAGCGATTCGTCCCCAGTGATTGGTGCGCCCGCCGACTATACGCGAACGGAACCAACGGAAACGCGACCCAGCAGCCGTCGTGTAAGGTTCGCCTTCAATGTCCCAGGAGCCATTGGGCGCGAGAAATTCGCTGAAGTTCTCGCTGGCCTTTCCGCCCACACCTGCTCCGCGATGAGGTAGCTGATAAGGCCAAACATGTTCTTTGAAATCTTTTTCAGGATTCAGCGGCGGCCCGGCTTCGAGCATTACCACGCTCAATCCGCCTTCGGTAAGGATCTTCGCTGCGGTACCGCCTGCGGCTCCGGAACCGATGATACAAACGTCATACACCTTGGCAGAGCGAACCACCTCGGGCATAATTCTCCAGTTTTTCTTCTCGGTGCCGTCTGTCGTGAAAAGCCTTAACCACAGATGACGCGGAGGCACACCGAGAAAAATCTAGAAGCGCAATTTCTCTAGATACTCATAACTTATTTGAATACTGTCGAACGGCGATTTTGGGTCATCGTGCTCGACAAAGTAGTGCTTAATTCCCGCAACATTAGATTTGGCGAAGATGCCCTTCCAATCTATTACTCCCTTGCCCACTTCGGTCATGTCGCCGTCTTTGTCGAAATCTTTCACATGCACCAGCGGGAATCGACCCGGATATTTCTCAAAATACTTCAATGGGTCGGCGCCGGCCTTGTGAACCCATCCAATATCCATTTCCATCATCACTGCTTTGGGATCGGTTTCGGAAAGCAGAATATCGTAGGGCAGTTTGCCATCGGCTTCCTGAAACTCTTCAGTGTGATTGTGGTAACCGAACTGAATGCCGGATTTCCGACTCTCCTCTCCAGCCCGGTTGAAAGTTTCCGCCGCACGTTTCCAGCCGTCGGGCTGCTTTAGCACCTCGCGGTCGATCGACGGATTCACAATATAGTTGAGTCCCAGGATCTTGCTGGCTTCGATTACTTTCGGCCAGACGTCCGGCGACAGGGTTGCGTATCCTACGTGCGTAGCAGGTGCAGACAATCCATTTGCATTCAGAATCTCGCGCGCCCGTTTCGGAGGCGGATTCAGGTTGGAAACATCGGCGAAGTACCTTGCAAACTCAACTTCTTTGTAGCCAACCTTGGCCACACGCGCGAGCGTGCCCTCAAAATCCTTCTGCATGGCATCGCGGACGGTGTAAAGCTCTAGGCCAATTTTCGCAATTCTGTGCTCACGCGCCGCCCAACCGAAGCGGGTCATTACAACCGCGGCACCAGCAGTTCCAATAAACGTTCTGCGATCCATAGATCCCTCCGGCGGAACTTTGTGTGGCAGACCGGTTATGCCTACAGCGTCTGCTCAGTTAGCAACTCTTCTCGCACATTCTTCAACACGTAAAGCGCGCGCTCGACTCCGACTTCGCCTGACAAGATCGGGTCTTCGTTTTCAACGCTGAAAAATCCTTCATAACCGACATCCATATAGGCGCGAACAATATCCTTCCACGTACTGGCACTGTGTCCGTAGCCTACTGCGCGAAACGCGTCGGATGCGACTTTCAAATCCTGCTTCTCAAACACGAAGTTCAAAACACCATATTTGGCAACTTTATCCGGATAGAGAACCGTATCCTTCATATGCGCATGATAAATAGCGCCCTGCTTGCCTAGCAGATGGATTACTTCGACGGGATCACAGCCCTGCCAAAACAAATGGCTCAAGTCGTTGTTGGCGCCAATTTCTTCCCCAACTGCATCGCGCAGCTTGAGCACGGTCAGCGGGTTGTACACCACAAAATTGGGGTGCATTTCCAGCGCTATCCGATGTACGCCGTGGTCGCGCGCAAATTTCGCCGCTTGTTTCCAATACGGGATCACTCTCTCTTTCCATTGCCAGTCCAGGGCGGCGGCGTGTTCGGGAGGCCAACGGTAGGTCACCCAATTCGGATTCGTGTCGGTCGGATTGCCGCCCGGGCAACCAGAAAATCCAACGATGACCTTGATGTCGAGCTTTTCCGCGAGCAGCACTGTCCGCCGAAATAACTCCGCATCTCTCTCCGCAATGTTGCGATCGGGGTGGACAGGATTTCCGTGGCAGCTAAGAGCGCCGACCTGAATGTTGCGGTCGTCAAACTTCTTCTTCCAGGCCCTAGCCTTGCCCGAATCATTGAACAGTTCCTGCAGTGGACAATGCTTCGAACCGGGATAGCCGCCGGTCCCGATCTCGGCTGCCTCAACTCCCATGCTGGCGTACTTATCGATTAACTGGTCCAACGTAAGGTCAGGAAACGCCGCGTCGAAGACACCGATCGCGACCTTGCGGCGCGAACCTGGCGCTGAAGTCGGCGTACCTTGTGTTTGCGGAGCCGCCGCTGAGAGTGCCCGAGGCGCCGCAACTGCGCCGGCAATGACGCTCCCGGTAGTAGCTAGGAAACCTCGACGGGTTGGGGAAAGAGGATCAGAATTATCAGCCATGAAGTTCCTCGACATGGAGTGACGAACGGCTCGAACATTATACGCATGATTGGCGAACTCAGGCAGAAGCCAAGAATCGAGAAATGATGGACCAATTTTGAAACGGCCGTGAAATGCGGCTTCGTTAGTTCGACTGGAACCATACCCGATCCTAGGCCACAGATTAGGCCGTGAGTTCCCCAAGAGTACAATCCGTGTGTTCACATCCGGCCTCAAAACTGAGATCCCAATCCCCCAAGGACCACTCAGCAATGAATGAGACGCGCCAAGGAGGAACGCCATGGCATCCCGTCTTTACTCTTGCATCTTGTCGCATGCTGCTAGGTCCGCGATTGTTCTACTCCTGTCGTTTGCTCTCATCCCAGGCGGCGTCTCATACCTGCATGCACAGCAGAGCGCCACTTCCGCGGGGCACGGGCCCCTCTTCAGCAAGGGGCCGACCTATTCAACCGAGGGGTTGTTCTCCAATAGCGTGGCGGTTGGCGACTTCAACGGCGACGGCAATCTCGATCTGGTGGTCACCAACCAGTGCGAGGACGCTTCCCACTTCTTTTTCTGTTCTAACGACGATCACGGCTCGGTGACAGCCCGGCTAGGAAATGGCGATGGGACTTTCCGGGGCGCGTTGATCTCGAACGCCGGGAACGGAGCCGCATTCTCGGTTGCCGTTGGAGACTTCAACCACGACGGCAAGCCCGACTTGGGCGTTGCCAGCCTGTGTGTTGTGGATGTGTATGGATTCCTTTTCGGCGAGGTGCATGGCATGATCGGCAACGGCACCGGGGCATTCGGCAACTCCTATACTAATGGCGCAGGTGGGCCTTGCCCCTACTCGCTGGCAATCGGTGATTTCAACCTGGACGGAACCTGGATATGGCCGTCGCGTTTTATTGCACCGACTTCTTTGGCTGCACGGACGGCTTCGTGAATGTGTATCTCGGGAGGGGACGGGAACTTTCAAGATCCAGTGTTTTATCTTTATGGGGGAGGGACGCCCCGCTCGATCAGGGTTGGCGACTTCAACGGCGACGGCAAACCTGATTTGGCGGTCGGAGATGGCCAGTTCGGCGGCCCGGAGACTGTAACCGTGCTATTGGGAAGTGGGGATGGGACCTTCCAGATAGGGGCGCCCTTCGCCTTCTCTGTCGGGTTTGTGGTGGGAGACTTCAACGGAGACAGCAAGTCCGATTTGATGGGAGCAAGCGGTAACAACCTAGCTCTCCTTCTAGGCAATGATGATGGCACTTTCCAGCCCGCGATCAATATCAACGTTAGTCCGGGCACATTAGCTGCCGCAGACTTTAATGGTGATGGCAAGCTCGACGTGGCGGTATTAAGTTCCGCCGGCACAACCCTGCTGCTGGGTAACGGGCATGGAAAATTTCGCGCGGTCAGTAGCTCTGACGTTATTGGCGGAGTCGTCGCCGTCGGAGACTTCAATAATGACGGCAAGCCCGACCTGCTTGCGGATGACGGCAGCCACGTCACCGTGTTTCTGAATGTCTGTCGCGGCTTTCATCACTAGAAGTGCACTTGGAATGAGTTCTTCGGTAGATCTGACCTTGAACGCCAAAAACCAAAACCGCCCTTTCGGGCGGTTTTGGCATCGTGGGTTGAACTCCTCAAAAATACTGGCCGGAGGGGGCCGTTTCTATGAGGACGTTGGAGTGATTCTCTCTAGAAGCCTGACCAAGGACAATAATGTAAAAATATTAGAAGCCTGATTCGGCCTTAATAGATTTATTTTCAGTGACTTGGTAGGTCTTCCCGGCAAAAAGATCCTTGAATTCCTCAGTTCCTCCGCTCGGCCACTCAATCACCAGACGATCAATGCGGTCGCGTTTTCCCAAACCAAAAGTGACCGGAAGTTCCGACTGTGACAAATAACTTGATCCGCTCCTTACCATGCGAGTCTGCATTGCTCCGCCAGCAAATATCTTGACTTGCGCGCCGATCGCGTCCCGGTTCGATTTAGTTCCCACCAAACGGAAACGTATGCTGTGATTTCCGGAAGTCTGATCATTGCGGAATAAATATGCAGGACCGTTGTTGGTGGTGATCAAGACGTCGGCATCGCCGTCGCGATCAAAGTCTCCAATCGCGAGTCCGCGGCCGACTTTGGGAGAGCTGAATCCGCCACCGACTTCGTCAGCAGCTTCGTGAAAATTTCCTTTTCCGTTGTTAAGAAATATTTGAGGCGGTTGTGCATATCCGACGTTACGAATACTGCGGACGGTGTCGTCAATGTGTCCGTTCACCGCGATCAGGTCCAGGGAGCCGTCGAGATCGCAGTCGGCAAACGCACAGCCAAAACCAAGTGTTGTCTTCGATGGGAGTCCAACACCGCTTTGCACTGCCACATCGGAGAGATTTCCTTTGTCATCCGCGCGGTACAGTCCGATCATCTCATTGTCAAAATTCGTGATGGCGATTCCAGTCCGGCCTGAGTTTTCAAAATCACCCGCATCCACCCCCATACCCGCTCGCGCTTTTCCCTCAGCACTGAACGCGATACCCGCCTCGACGGCCACGTCTTTGAAGGTGCCGTTGCGCTGATTGCGATACAACTTGTTGGGCTGCGTGTCATTGGCCACCAGCAGGTCGGGCCAGCCGTCCTGATCGTAGTCAAACATCGCCACCCCAAGCGATTTCGAATTGCTGTCGAAAATTCCACTAGACGCAGTCACATCTTCGAACGTCCCGTTCCCACGGTTGTGAAAGAGCCAGCAAGTCTGCCCTACGTAGGCTTCCGGCGTGCAATACGATTTGACTTTGCCATTCAGACTGCAAAAAACATCGTGCTCGGGAGACCACTTCACGTAATTGCACACAAACAGATCGAGCAGGCCATCGCGGTCGTAATCAAACCAGATTGCGGATGTGCTGAACGCCTGGCGCTTGCCTAAGCCGCCGGCGGTAGTGACATCCACGAATGTGCCTTTGCCAGTGTTCTTTAACAGACGATTCTGACCGACGCAGGTAATCAGAATGTCAGGAAAGCCGTCGTTGTTGTAATCCGCGACGGCGACGCCCATGCCGTACATCTCGAGGTCGAGTCCGGCGGCGCGCGTCACGTCGGTGAAGGTTCCGTTGCGGTTGTTGCGATACAACTTCAGTGTCGAGCGTTGGCGGGAGTGGCCCGGCCAATCCGCGCTGTTCACCAGCAGAATGTCCTGCCAGCCGTCTGCGTCGTAGTCGAGAAAAGCGCAGCCTGAACCGAGGGTTTCCGGAAGCAACTTGCCTCCATATGCGCCATTGTTGTGGCGGAAGTGAATTCCGGCCGCCTGCGTGACATCGGTAAAGTGAAAGCCAAGTGAGTTCTGAGTCGCAGCGAGCGAGAGCCTAGGCCGCAGAACCGTCGCCAAGGCTGCACCCGTGGTGCCAAGCAGGAATGACCGGCGATTCACGGAATATTCACCAGACCATTGCGGATCGCATAGACCACCAACTCTGCCGTCTTGTGAATTCCGAGTGCATCCATGATGTTGGCGCGATGCACAGCCACGGTGTTGGCGCTCAAATCGAGTTGCGACGCGATTTCCTTGTTCGATTTTCCTTCACAGATCAGTTGCAAGATCTCGACTTCCCGTGGAGTAAGCCCGGCGTTGCGCTCACCCTTCAAATTTTCTTGTTGGGATAGTTGGGCATCCACCACGGTCTCTCCATTCATGATGCGCCGGATCGCCGAGCCTAGTTCCAGGTCCATCGCATTCTTCAGCACATATCCGCGCGCCCCTGCATCGAGCGCCTGGCGCACCCATGTGTCCTCGGTATGCATGCTGAGCATGAGAACCAAAGTCTTCGGGAGGTGTTGGAGTATTTTCCTGGTAGCCTGCAGACCATTGATGCCGGGCAACGCACAATCCATCACCACCACGTTGGGCTTAAGGGCTCGCGCCAGCTTGACAGCCTCTTCTCCATCGCTGGCTTCACCCACAACGTTGATATCGGGCTCATCTTCGAGCATGCGGCGGAAACCGCGGCGCACCAGACTGTGGTCGTCCACTAACAGCACCGAGATTCGTTGCTCAGCCATTCGACTCTGGACCCTCTTTCAGAACCATTTGCTCGCGCGGAACTTTCAGCTTGACCAGCGTGCCGCCCGCCGCAGGACGTTCAAACGCGATGCTGCCGCTCAGCAACTGGGCGCGCTCGCGCATGGCGACCAATCCCAATCCCTGCCGGGGACGCTCGACTGGGAATCCTGAACCGTGATCTTCCACTTCGAGCTCCAGACTAGCTGGCAGAAACTTTAGGCGCACCCATGCTTTTGTGGCACCCGAATGACGCGCCACATTATTCAAGGCTTCCTGCAAAACGCGATAGACGTGGACCGCAGTATTTCCATTGACCGCAAAAGGTGTCCCGGATTTCTCGTAGCATATGCCAACTCCGGTCTGTCTTTCCACCACCGGCAAATACCACTCCACCGTCTGCTCCAGCCCAGCCTCATCGAGCATGACCGGATGCAATGCCTGCGAAAGGCTGCGGACTTTATCGAGTGTGCTCTGTGCGATTTCGCGGACCTCAAGTAAATCGGTGCGAAGCTGGGAGTTTTCTGGGACTTGGTTGCGCGCGCGCCCGAGCATTGCGCCCATCGCTGTTAGTATCTGACCAAATTCGTCGTGCAATTCGCGTGAGATATACCGCAGCGTGGACTCCTGCGTAGAAATCAAGGTTTGCGCCAGGTCACTGCGTTGCGCAGAAAGCACAGCGACCTGATTGAACAGCAGGCGGTTCGAGCGAATCAGATAAAGGCTGGTGAGAACAATTGCAATTAGCGTCGCGGTAAGAAAAATGTAAGCCTGCCGTTGCACTCGATCGTAGATTTCGGTGACCTGAGCTGCTGTGCGTTCCTCACTCTCGTTGTTCTGAACCAGCAGCCGGGCGACCGATGTGCTCAGCGCGGCGAGCCTGGCTTGCAGTGACAGCCGGATCTGCTCGCGAGCCTCTTGTTCCTTGCCTTCGCGGGCCAGCCGGAAGGTGCGTTCTACCGCATCCCAGAATTGAGAAAGCGAGTCCTCCAAATACCGCTGCTGGTCCGCCGTGCGGGCCTGGGGTGCCACCTGTTGCTCGCGCCGCAGCGCGTCTTCGAGATCGCCGCGCATGCGCTGGAACTGCGGTTCCCAGGCCGTCATCGGATACCGCTGACCCGCATCAAGGGGATCAGTGTCGATCATGTCCCGCATGGACATCCCGATCGAGTTCAGTTCATTCTGAATACGTAACAGTTGTAGCGAGTCCTTGCGGTTCCGATCAATGAGATTGTTTTGCAGACCGCGCAGACTCGCGATCCGGCGTGTGACGTAGGCAGAATAGGCGACCACTACGGCCAACGTGATCACCAGGCCGACATAAAGAGGAATTGTAGGAGATCGCCCCGCCAATTGCCGCACCGGGCAAGGATATAACGGGCGGGCAGGAAGTCTCAATTTATCGAACTTGCGACGTCCGTTAAGCGGGGTAGCACGTGGGATGACCGAGCCCTAGGCCCGAGCAAGATGCAGCCCAAACCACTTGCGCCGGTCGTACCAGGTTTTCTCGAGCTCAAATCCCGATACGCAGAGCATCTCTTCGACCATTTGCAGCGTGTATTTGTAGCTGTTTTCGGTGTGGATACGCTCGCCGGCAGAAAACCTGACCACGGTTCCACTCATTCGCAAGGTGACGACCTGCGCACGCGTACTCTCCAGAAAAATTTCCATTCGCGAGCGCAAAGGATTCCACTCAGCCATGTGGCGAAAAGAGGACAGGTCGAAATCGCCATCGAACTCGCGATTTAATCGAACCAGAATATTCTTATCAAATTCGGCTGTTATCCCTTGCGCATCGTCGTAAGCGGGCACCAGAACCTCCGGACTCTTCACCATGTCGGTGCCCAGCAGCAGAGCGTCGCCGGGTGTGAGTTGCTCGTGCACCCTTTGCAACATGCCAGTGGCATCGTCCCAGTCGAAGTTTCCGATACTAGAGCCGAGGTACAGCACAATTTTGCGGCCCGGAATGTTTCGTAGGAAACGGAACCCATTGCTGAAGTCCGCAATCACAGGCCGCACCAAAATGCCCGGACACGTTTCACGGATTCTTTTCTTTGCAGCATCCAGGGCGGTGGAAGAGATGTCCACGGGAAAATACTTCATGCGCATTTGCCGCCGCGCAAACGCGCTCAACAGTATGCCGGTCTTTGTCGCGGTCCCCGCGCCCAGTTCAACGATCGAGAGCGGTCCTCCCGCAGCTTGAGCAATCTCCCGTGCGCGCTTCTGCAGGATTTCCAACTCCGTCCGTGTTAAGTAATACTCCGGCAGGCTTGTGATGTCCTCGAACAAACGCGAGCCGCGATCGTCATAGAACAATTTGCACGGAAGAGTCTTCTGAGGTGCGGTCAGTCCCTGCACCACCTCTTGCGCGTACTCTGGAAGCGGGATCAGTTCGCGCGCGATCATTTGGCGAGCCTTATGCCAGAAAATTGCCAGCGCGCCGGGGGCGGGAAAAAGTTCCGGTAACTTGCCCGAATGTGGCTGGACGGCGTGGCACACGAGCCCCCGCGAAGCGCGAACTGGTTACACATAAATTTAGCGTTGTACTCGCCAACCAAGCCCGCGGCGGGCTCGAATCCCGGGTATGGCATGTAGGGACTCGCGGTCCACTCCCAAACGTCACCGAAGACCTGTTGTACGCCTGCGCCTTTTGCGACCTGCGGATGAAAGGCGCCATCTTCAAGCAGGGTTCCGCGAGAAGGATGTTGCACGGCGCCGACTTCCCATTCTTCTTCTCGCGGAAGCCGCGCGCCGCTCCAGCGGGCGTAAGCGTCGGCTTCGTAGTAGCTCACGTGGCATACCGGCTCAGCCGGATCAAGCTCCTGCATTCCAGAAAACGTAAATTCGAACCACCTCCCGCGGCTCTCTTCCCAGTACAGCGGCGAATTCCATCGTTGCGCGCAGACCGTGTCCCACCCATCGGAAAGCCAGAGCTCAGGCCGGCGATAGCCGCCATCATTCATGAAGGACAAATACTCGTCGTTGGTGACTGGGCGAGACGCAATCCGGAAAGGTAGCAACAGAACTTCATGTCGCGGCTCCTCGTTGTCGAATGCGAATCCCTGACCGGCATGGCCGACCTTGTAAATGCCTCCGGCGAACTCTACCCATTCGAGTGGCGTGGCGTTCGCAACGCCGCGAGGCTGGCTGAGCCTTTCAGGACGCAGAGGCATGGACCACAGCGCATGTTTGATGTCGGTCAGAATGAGTTCCTGGTGCTGCTGCTCGTGATTTAGACCCAGTTCGATCAGCGCCGCCGTCCGCTCGTCTGGCACCTCCAAATGCCGCCGCATTGCACCGTCAACGTGAGATCTGTAGGCATGCACTTCATCCAGGCTGGGACGAGACATCAACCCGCGAGCGCCGCGATAGGGATGCGAACCCAATTGCTTGTAATACGAATTGAAAAGGTGCTCATATCGCGCGTCGTAGGGCCGGTACCCGGGGACGTATGGCGAGAGGATAAAAGTCTCGAAAAACCAAGTTGTGTGCGCCAAGTGCCACTTCATGGGACTGGCGTCCGGCATGGACTGTAGCATCTGGTCTTCGGCTGAATAGGGCCTCGCTAGATTCAGCGTGGTTTGCCGAACCTCCCGGTAATGTTCGCTTAGGGGACTACAAGCCAACTCCTGGGTGGGGCTTGCGTGCATTGTGTTCTCCAGTCCGAGAGTTCTAGCCGGATATATCAGAGCCGGGCGGACGCTGAATCGAACCCGATTCTGCATCGGATGCGCGAAAGAGCGATATTGTTACATTTTTCGCGAAAAAAAGCCCTGTGGCCGTTTTGTGGCTACCTATCCCGAGCCCAACCGCTCGAATCAGATGCTCACACTGCCTCGGGGCGCAGACAAGCCTCAGGCCTGCCCGGGTTGGACTGGCATCCAACTTAGATTCAGAGTGCATCCAAAGCTCCCGTTGTTCCCTCGAAGCGCGTTTCAGGAGAATTCGTGCGTAAGACTTGCGCGATCGCCTTCTTAGTTCTTACTTTCGCAATTGCAGCCGGCGCACAGATTCCATCTGGCGGAAACCTCTTTTTCGGATATTCGTACTCGCAAGGGTCGGTATTTTCCGGAAGCGGCCGCGGCGGCACCAGCATGAGCGGTTGGGAAGCTTCCGCGGAAGGCAAATACTTACCCTGGATCGGCGCCGTCGTAGATTTCGATTGGCATTACGGCGGCCGCAACTTCATAATTTGCGTGGGAAATCCGCCGTGCTCGCCGAAAAAGATCCATTTTAACGCCAGCCGGCACGCTGTTCTCTTCGGGCCGCGGGCTTCGGTTTCCATTGGCAGGTACACTCCCTTCGCCGAATTCCTGCTGGGGGTAGCGCATCAGACGGACAGCGGCGGCCAAATTTCCGAGGCGGACACAACCTTTTCAACTGCTATCGGCGCCGGGCTGGACTACAAGCTAGCCAAGGGCCTCGCACTACGCGCACAAGGCGATTCCATTCACACCAGTTTTCATGGGTTTGGACAGAATGATGTGCGGATCTCGACCGGTTTCGTATTTCGGTTTTGAATCCTGACTGTGAACCCGAGGAGATGCACCAGGATTTACAGATCGCGAGCATCCTACTCAGGGTTGCCGGGCATCGAATTTCCCAAATCCCGGAGACGCGCACGGAGTTGTTGTGGGGAAGACTGCCGCCATTGCACTCACCATTCTGACTCTCTTTACGATCGCCGACGCCCAAGTTCCAGGCGGCAATATTTTTGTCGGCTACTCGTATTCCGGGGGCGATGTGTTTGTCCACTCATCGGTGTTTCAGCCAGCGTCCCACAGCGCCAATTTGAACGGCTGGGAAGGATCACTCGAAGGAAAATTCTTACCATGGATCGGCATCGTGGCCGACCTCAGCGGACACTACGGTTCGCAGCGGGTCGCTGCCTGCCCACCTGCCCCAATATTGCCACCCTGCCAAATCGTTAACTTGGATGTAAAGAGGTATAGCTTCCTCTTCGGCCCACGAGTTTCCGTCTCGATCGGAAAATTCACACCCTTTGCCCATGTTCTGGTCGGAGCGTCGCACGCCACGGATAACGGAAGTGGGCTTTCCGACTCGGATACTTCTCTTGCGACAGCGATCGGCGGCGGACTCGATTACAAACTGATCACAGCCATCGCGTGGCGCTTACAGGGCGACGAACTACACACCCGTCTCTTTGGCAGCACGCAAGACCACTTCCGGTTTTCGACTGGGATTGTGTTCCGCTTCTGATTTTGCCCGCACGGCAAGTGCACGCTTCGGTGAGTTCAGAGGAACGAGCTACGGCTTCTGTTCGGGAGCAACGTAATCAGGCGGAGGCGCCGCCCCTTCACCAAAGAAATACTGCTCCATCTGCTTGACTATAACTTCCTGATCTTCGCGGCGAGCCGGGTTTAACCGGTACTCATTCAGCAGCATCTTGCAGAATTCCGTCCATTGGTTCCAAGCCTGCTGCGACACATTCTCGTAGATTTTCTGGCCAAGCGCGGTGTCGAAAGGAGGCTCGTCCAGCCCGGGGAGTTCCTGATGCAGCTTGGCGCACAAAACTTTGTGTTCGGGCATGATTTTAATCCTAGGCCTTGGAAAAATTATCTCACAGCAGCCCCCGTCACGTGTTCTATGGCTCCCGCTTCTTAGGGATAAAGAGTTTCGGAATTTTCTAACAAAAGCTAAGGCCCGCCGAAGCGGGCCTCATTCTCTCTCCGAACATGTGGCTAGGCGCTCGGTGGCGGTGTGGCTGTCCCAGGTGCGGTTTGAGGCGTCGTCGGAGGGGTGGTGCTAGGTGGATTCGTTGTTCCCGGAGCCGGCGAAGTTGGATTGCTCGCGGGTGGAGTTGTACCCGGAGTAGTGCTACCAGGAGTGGATTCCGGAGCCGGTGATGTCGGTGTGGTTTCCGGCGTTGGTGATGTTGGAGTCGTCTCCGGAGTTGGTGATGTCGGCGTTGTCTGGGGAGATGTCTGATTCGGTGTAGTCTCGGGCGTCGCCGTTCCCGGAGTCGGAGTTGCCGTCCCAGGCGTCGGTGCGGCCGTGCCTGGAGTTGTGCTCGGATTCGTTGTTCCGGGTTGAGCCGTGCCAGGCGTCGTCGTTCCAGGCGTAGTGCTCTGAGCCGGCGTTGTGCTTTGACCCGACATTGAACCGGCAGTCTGTCCGGTGCTCGATCCCGCGGTGGAGCCGGCCCCTACAGTCTGTAATTCGGCAACAACTACCTTTGCTCGGCTTCGACTTGCGGTCGGTCCCGGATTCGACGGCGATGTGCTCTGACATTGGTCCGCGACCTTGGTTGCACTGCTGACATTGAATTGCTTGGTCGCGCCAGCAGTCGCTGAACCGGAACTCGGGCCGGAGCTCGCGCTGGCAGAGCCTCCGGTTGCGGCCGTAGAGCCACTCTGGTCCGCCGAAGTGGCGTTCGCGCCGCCAGAGCTAGATCTCGAAGTGCTCGCAGCACTCCCTGTCTGACCCACGACCTGGACCTCGTTTCCCACCATCGTGCGCACGCTCTCAATGTTTCCGGTGAGTTTATAGGCCGTACCCGATTTATCAGTCAAAATGAAATTGCCGCTGATGGCTGATCCTGATAAGCAGCCAACCAGCGCGTTTCCGCCTGCGCTCGGAGCGCCGGGGGCCTGAGTATTCTGGTCCGGCGGGGTTGTGCCTTGACTTGGCGCGCTTTGATTTGGAGAAGCTTGGCTCGGTGCACTCTGGTCCGGCGTTGTCGCGTTTGGTGATGTTGTGTCCGGGTTTCCTGGATTTGCCGGCGTCTGCTGCGGTGTTGTGCTAGGAGTTGATGTCTGAGGATTCGCCCCGGTTTGGCCACTCTGGGTTTGATCAGGAGCGGAACCGGAGGGCGTTGTGCTGTTCGGCGTCGTACCCTGTGCTACCAACCAACTCGCCGACAACAACAGAATAAAAAACAGTGTTGCCTTGGATTTCATAGCAGTCTCACGCCTCCGAATTGATTTCGTCTCGTCAATCGAACTGTAGGCGCAATCACAGTTCAAGGAAATCCCGTGGACCCTCTAGGCGGTTAGTGGGGTTCCCGTACAGCGAATTTTCCGGGCAAAAGGGAAAAAATTACGCGAGACTGAGTTGCTGCCGGAGGCTTCATCTTTCGGACGTGTTCACCGACGGTCCAGCAGCACACTATCTTTTGGATTTTCCACCGAGGACGCCCCTTCCAGAGCTCTCGCTTCGCGGCCATGAAAAAACAAGAGATGAATCAGAAACATCGCAACCAGCACCGCTCCGAAGGTGCACACAATAGTGGCGCCCGTCGGCAAGTCCAGCAGCACAGAAAAATAGACACCCAGAGCGGAAACCAGAGTTCCCATCGTCCATCCGATTGCTAGCCGCCGACCCACCCGGTCTGCGAACAACATGGCGCCAACTGAAGGGACAATCAAGTAGCAGAAAACCAGCAACACACCTGCGATTGCTACGGACGAGGTTACGACGAAACCAAAAGACGCATAGAACAGGAAGTCCCAGAAACGAATGCTCATGCCGTTGGCTTCCGCCTGCTCGGGATCAGTTGAAATCAGAAGAAAGCGACGACGGAAGATGTAATGAAAGACACCGATGACGCCGTATAGGACAGCGGTCTTAAGTACCTCATGCCGTGACACGGCCAGAATGTTTCCGACCAGCATGTCCTTCAAGTGCTCGGTTTCGCCTGTCGCTTTGCTCATGGCAAGTATCGCGGCGGCCGAAGCCACAGCGTAAGCGATCCCAATAAAGGCCTCTTGCGGAATATGCCCGCGACGAGTTCGGGCAAAGGCAAAAATGGCAGCGCCCACGAACGTGAACGCCAGGCTGAGCCAGTACGCCATTGGACCGTGCGGGTCCATGCCAATAAGAATGGCGACCGTGGCCCCCAGGGCCGCAATCTGCGCCAGAGCCAGATCAACAAAGATCACACCACGTTCGACTACGTGCACGCCGAGATACGCGTGAATTCCGGTCAGAATAAGACTGGCCATGAACGGCCAAAACAGAAAGGGGAGAATCTCCATTTCGCTCCTTCAGCCCTATTGAAACGCCTTCTTCAGCAAATCAATATCGTAATCGAACAGCTTAAAGTAGTCTGTCACCTGCTTCTCTCCGCCGACCGAGGGCAAATAAACCACGACCTTGGCGCCGCTCGCTGCACCGATGCTATTCGGGGTCTTCAAATCAAAGTAGGGCTCCACCAGAACGAGCTTGCAGTTCTCCCGCTTCATCAGCCCGATCAGCTCGATGGTGTGACTCGGGGTCGGCGGAATTCCTGGCCGCGGCTCCACGTATCCGATCACGTCGAGATGGAAATGCTTGGCAAAATTGGTGGCGGAATTGTGATAGGTCACAATCTTGCGTCCGTGATACGGGGCTATTTCCGCGTCCCACTTCTGCTCCGCGGCGGTTAGCCGCTTGTCAAAATCCTGAAAGCGCTCCTGGAAATATGATGCGTCACTCGGATCAAGTTCACCAAGTTTCGTGGCAATACCACGTGCCACACGGCGGCCGTTCTCCGGATCAAGCCAGTAGTGCGGGTTCCCCAGAGGGTGTACGTCGCCCATGGCGCGCGTGACCACTCCGGTCGGGATTTCGAGGATTTCCGCAAACTGCGATGCGTCTAGATACCCCGGCGCGCCGACTTGAATCCGCGAATTCCCGCTTTGTGTAATCAGCGGCGGCAACCAGCCGATCTCGAGCTGTAGTCCGACGATGATCAGCAGGTCTGCGTGCTGCAACCTGAGCAGAAAACTCGGCTTGGCCTCAACGAAGTGGGGATCCTGATATCCCTTGGCAATGGATTCCACGCTGATGCGATCGCCGCCCACTTCGTGTGCCAGCGCCGCAATATCGGTAGTCGCGGTGACCACATTGAGCTTCTTGGCCTCCGCGATGCTAGCAAGAACGGGAACCAGCAATGAGATCAGTGTGGCGCCCAGTAGACGATGCTTGCACAGAATTAACATTCAATTCCTCCTAGAAAGGATGCGCGCCGTGCGCCCCGAGTGAAAAGATCAATTGCATTAGTAGCTCGTTGCTGTTGCGGTTCTCGGCATAATTGGTGAAGCGATACTCGCCGCGAAGCTGGCTGAACTCGCTCGGCCAATACGTGAGCGTCGCGGCGGCGCCTTTGTCGGTCAGATGGTCAAACTGGCTGCGGTCAGACCAATCAAAGCGGCCGCCGGCAAACCATCTCCGCCCGAACTGGTAATCGCCGGAAGTATAGAAACCAAAGGCCCGCTGCTCACGCGGAAGCTGCTGCCGTTGGCTCCAGATGAATTCGCTGCGCGCGATGAATGAATGGTAGATAGACCGACGCAGTGGCTTCCAGCGCAAGGTGGCGTCAATGCCGTACAACTGCGTGACGAAATCGCCGGGCAGGGCGGTGCTGCCATTATTGTGCCCGCGAGCATAGGAGAGGCCAATGTCAAGATTGGTGGATTCCGTCAGGTCCCGGTATGCGCGCAGATGCTCAACAGTGCTCACGTCGCTGCGCTGCTGCGCTTGAAAAACATCGCTAGAGTCTCCGCGAAAGAGCTGCCCCGTAGCTTCCAGAAAAATGCCTTTTGGGGCGGGCAAGATGCGCTCGACGGAAAAACCTGCATCGTCGATTCCGTCTTCCCCGCCGACTAGGTTGGTGGTTACTAACGGGCGGTCAACCCAGGGCAACACGTGATTGTGCATCAGATTGACCTTGCCAAATACAGACCGCATTTTGCCGACCTTCGCTACTAATCCCGCCGGCAGCGCAGTGAAGGTGATATAGCCCTCTTCCAGATTCACCCCTTCCTCACCGAACGAGATGAAGAAGTCGCCTCGCGAATACGGATCAATGATCGCCTGCAGTCCGATCTCGGTTTCGTGCATTTGGAGCGACGGAAACGGCTGAAGCCTAGCCAGTGGCGGCGCGGAATTTCCGCCGATCGCGCCGACAAAGTCTCCGATCACACTGACGTCAGGATTCAGCGCCTTGGAGGCAGCGGACGCGCCGCCGTAAATTGGCAACTGCCCGGCGGAGCCCACCAGTCCTGCCTGAGCTTCGTTCGGAGAAGGCTTAGCAGGAGCCGTGGCTGGCGCAGACGTCTGAGCCGCAGCTTCCGCGTTTTGGGTTGCCGGTGCGGCCGGTGGTGCCGGTGCGCTCTCCATCGAGCGTAGCTTCCCCTCCAACGCAATTACCCGATCTTCGAGTTCACGAATATGTTGCTCCAGCGCTGCCGTGTTCTGCGCGTTCACATCGGTAGTGCTTTGTTGTCCCCACATGAGCGGGCTTTGCAGCACAACAGCAATTACTGCCACACCAACACGGATGATCGTCTTCTTCATACCTGAACTCCGACGGATGGATGGGTCTTCAAGCGACGAATCTATGGACGGCAGGGCGAGAAAGGCCAGACCCTGACTTTGTGGCATAGTTCAACCAAATGGTGGGCCCTCTAGGATTTGAACCTAGGACCAACGGATTATGAGTCCGCTGCTCTAACCAGCTGAGCTAAGGGCCCTCTGCGGAAGCAAATAGTTGAACCCACACTGCTAATTTACCACGGCGCTCTGGGCAGGCGTGGCAGTTGGCGCACAGTTAGCGCACAAAGCGGCCTCAAGCAACTTCATCGCAGCGGCCACCTTCGGGTCTCTCACCTTGATGTAGTGCTGGCGAGTGATTTGAACGTTAGCGTGACGCAGGATGCGCTGAATCGTGAGGTCATCAACCCCTAATTCAGCTAGGTTAGTGCCCAAGCCGCGCCGGAAAGCATGCCACCCGTGCCATTCCGGCCGCGAGCCATCGCGCTTGAATTCGTGATCCACTCCCGCATGGTCTGAGCGCTCTTTGCGGCAAACCTCACAGCGGTTCAGTGCGGGCAGAATCATTCGGTTTAGGACATTGTTTAGGTTGAGCGGCGTGCCGGCCGTCGATTTGAACATCGGGCCCGAGGTGGGGCTACCGCACTGCTCGCGATATGCGTTGAGGATGCGCGCGAGCGCTGGGATTACGGGGATTGAACCCTTAGAGCGCCTGGTTTTTGGCTCGTCCACATGCCCTTCCCATACGGATCGGGTAACTTTCAACTCGGTGCCGTCGTAATTCTCCCAAAGCTCTCCCGCTAATTCCGACCGCCGGAAACCGCTGAATGCAGCTAAGGCAACGATCGTATAAGCGGGCTGAGGCAGGTAAAGCAACATCCGCAATTCCTCTTCGAGTGAATACGCAAAGGTTTCTTTGCTCTCTGGTGCTTTGGGAATTCCGACTTCCCGAATTGGGTTAGGTCCGTTCAGATACCCCTGCTGAATGGCGTGTTTGAACACACCTGACAGTAGACTGCGAAAATGATGCAATGTGACCCGCCCCAGGTGAGGATTCTCGCGAGCAATTTCTGCAAGCAACCTTTGGGCATCTGATGTGCGGAAATCGCGTAACCGGGAGAATCCGCAACGCGGTTTCAGTTGGAATGCCCAACGCGCTTTGTAATCTTTCACGGTCGATACGCGCTTTTGGGTTTCGATGTTGGGGAAGTACACGGATTCAACGAACTGCCCAAGGGTTTGCGTGGCTTCTACTGTGTAAGCGTGACTGTTGAGGGGTTGGAGAATAGCTTTAGCCCGCTCCTGGATCTCGGGCGGCGGCCGCTTCAGCCGCATGTGTTCGAGGCGGACCGGCTCGATTTGTTTTGCCAGTTGGCGACGTTTGAGCTGACCGCCGTCGAGCACGTTTTCACGGTAGCGCAGAACCCACCATCCGCTACGTTTGTAGATGTAACCGGACTGCTCTCTTGCTCTTCGCATGGTCATCTCGCTTTCGCCTTTTCGAGATAGGCATCTATGGCACGCCGGATCAGTTCTGCGACCGGCGCGCCGGTTTTTTCCGACATCGCTTCCAGCTTTTTAAGCTGCTCTTCTTTGAGGTACAACGCTGTTCTCTTCATAGCGAGAATATTACCATACAGGCATATATATATGCACCACTTTATTTCCGGCGGCGCTCAAGCCATTCCGTCAGGTCTGGGTGGGCCCATTGGAATCTGACGTAGCGCCCAAAGCGCAGATGTGGGATAGGGTCAGTTGCCCGAGTCCGCACCTGATCGCGCACCCAGCTTGCAGGCAGGTTTAGGCGCTGGGCGAGTTCATCAGCCCCGATAATCTCAAAATTGGAAGCCGTCATGTTGGGCCTGCTCCCGCTCTCCCCCTGATTTATCCGTTACACCGTTACAAACCGCATAAACATTGGGCGAAACTGCACTTTTTGATCCGTTACACGATCCGTTACGCTCCGGAACATATCGCGTCCAGAGGGGCTCAAACGACTCGCGCAAATAGCCCTTTTTGACGCTGCCATCATCGAAGCGCACCGTTCTGGGGGTGATGCCGAAATGCTTCAATTCTCGGGCCAGGGCGCGCACCGTCATCGGCTTCCCGTTGCGCCACTCTCCCCAAGGCGAGGTTTCGATTTCCGCGAGCTTCTGAATCAAGTCTTCGGACGAAAAGCGGTCAATTTCGCCGGCGTCAAACGTGTCGCGAATGTCAGAAAGCAACCGGGTCCGGGGTGCGGTATCTTCCGCGGCTGCGCTTGTAAAGAGGGTTATCAGAGCGCCTCGCGATTGTGTGGGCCAGTGTCCGCCAATCCTGTCGGCGATTGCAAGCAAAGGTTCCGCAATGTCCTGCTGCCGGTCGCTGAATTCTGTGGGGCAATCGGGCTCTACGTCGGCCAACGATTTGAGGTTTTGCGTGGCCCATTCTGAGGCTCTTTTTTTTAGATCATCCAGTTCGCTTTGCAGGTCTTTGGCTTTTCGTCCCATTCCCCGCGGGCGGAACTTCTCGCAAGCGCCACGCGCAGAGCGCTCAAGCCGGATAGTGATGCTTCGATCCGATACGGTATCTGGCAAATTTCCGATTCCCGCCATTGCCTTCGGAGAGAAGGTAGAAAAATGCTGGGGCTTCATGGCGGCACCAACTCCAACCATGCGGGTGAACGCGCCATCTGCCTGAAAGCCGCTATTCAGGATTCCCCTTAGCGCCTCGCACATTTCTTTGTCACCTTTGAGAAGCGCGTCGAGTTCATCAAGCAGCAAGGTCGGCTGAGATTGAGCGACGCTCCGCGCCAGGGCAGCCGGGCTGATGCTTGCAGTTATCAGAGGTTCTCGAACCACATGCTTCAAAACTTCTAGAACTCGTGTTTTCCCAGACTGCTTTTCGGCAGAGGTTATTGCGAGGTAAGGGGTGTAGTGACTCACCCCAACAAACGCGTGTGTGTGCAGGGTCCAAAGAGTAAGGGCCGTGAGCTCAGCATCGCCCACAGAAACAAATCGCCGGAACAGCGTCCGCAAGTCATCGGCGATATTTTCGATGCCTGGGTTCATCGAACCTCCCATGGATCATCAAATTGACCGGCGCGGCAGTATGCGGAATCCTCTAACCGCAGGCAATCGAGCGTTGGGGGTAATGCTGACCAGCAGAACTCGGCTTCTGGACCCACAGGCCCTAACTCATGGAGCAAAGTGCCGAGGTCGTAATAAATCCGCACGGTTTCGAGCAACTCATCGCGAAGTTGCAGCCGTTCACGGCGCTCTGCCTCTTTCTGTTCAGCTTCGCGCTGACGATTCCACTCACGTTCCTGTTGAAGACGGGTGATCTCTAACCGCTCATCGGCCGTTACATTCCCACGCCAGGCGCCGAGAGTCTTGCAGGCCGTTTTGAAGTTGCACCCATCGCGCAGCATGACGTACTTGACTAGGTCGCCCTTGGCGCCACAGCCAAAGCACGAAAATCCGCCATGCCCGAGATTCACCGAGAACGATCTGCCGGAGTTGCTTTTGTGGCAAGGCGGCTGGCCCTTGGCCATGCACCATTCCTTCCCGTTAGCGCGAGCAAGCCTGAAGCCTTCGCGCTCATAGAAGCTTTGAGCTGGAGGAAGTGCGGAGCGGTCAAAATGGGACTCACCCATGATGCACTTCCATTTCTCGCAACTGCCGCGGGCTCACCGAGCGCAGCGGCCAGTTCTCGAGCGTGATCTCCCACCACGCGGACCAAAATTCAGGTGAGGCACCGAACAAGAAAGGAAATTCGTGCCGCCGAACTGTGGTGGGCTCAGTCATCTTGAACCCATCTTATTATGAGAAATATAATCTTGCAAACACCAGGCACCTCTTGCGCCTGTGGAAATCCCAGGAAATAACCATATTAACCTGTTTTTTATCAGTTAGTTAATATAAATGAGAAATATTATTCTGGACAAACTTGGGATTTATGAGAAGATGCAGTTGAGAAGGTGCACTGACATGAAAGACAAAGACTTAGTTCGGAAGATGCGCAAGGGCCACGGACTGACGCTTGCTGTGTTAGCGAAAGAGACCGGGATTTCGCTCCCCAAACTCAGCCGCTGGGAACATGGCAAGGCTAAATTAACCCCCGAAGAAGTGGAGAAAGTGATGGCTGCGATTGACCGCGCCGTCATGCGAAAAACGGAGAGCGTACGTGGACCTCTCGCAAATCAGGGAGGGGGTGCGGTTAAACGGCGACGACGTGCGTGCGGAATCAGTCAAGTTGAGTTGGCCAAGCGTGCTGGCATTGCCCAGTCCGTGCTTTCGCTTTTTGAAAATGCATATGTAGATTTTGAGCCGGAAGAACTGCAAGCGCTGGAGGTAGCACTCAACTCTCTGATTGAGGAGAAAAAGTCGAGTCTTCCCGCAAGCGTGTCGTTGCAAAGTTTGTTGACATTGGGGAACAAGCCGCACGCCAAACAGTCGGCGGAGAAAGGGCTTAAGCAGTTACGTGAATTGCAGCAAAAGCAGATTGCCAATCTCGAAAAGCAGTGCTTGGACCTGGAGGAAATTGCGACATTGCGTCATGCGCAAATCGAAGGTCTAAAACGCAAGCTATTCAGCTTGGGGGTAACGCCCGAAGAAGTGGAGGAGCTGCTAGAAGAGCCCGAAGTAGTCAGGGAGCATGCTGGTGACTGAGACCATGACCGTCCAACCCGCGAATGGCAATGCCGCGGCATTGCCGCACCGTGTATCGGGCGTACCAGGCCAGGGCTACCAGCGGCGTATAGACAAACTTGTTCGCGAAAAGCATTTACTGCGTCAGGAGAATGATGGACTCCGGGAAGAAAACCGCGAATTGAAGGGGTTGCTGCTGCAGTACGAATGCACCATCGAACAATTCAAGCTGGAGCTGCGCAAGATGAGGGGGAAGACAGGTGTCTGAAGAACTTCTTATTTCGAGTACCACTGATGAGGGCGCGATCGTGCAAGCTGCAGCTTCCAATAATGAAAGCGCCGCAAGAGTTCCAGCGCCCAAATTGGAAATGGAACGGCTAGATGGCAGCACTGTTGTTTCCTTCGAGCATGAGCACAGTGAGCGCCGCATGCTGGCGCAAAGGCTTCTGCAACACCAGAAAGACTTGGAAGAGCTCAGCGGACCAGTGAACGAAACTCTGACGACCAACGAGCCTGAGGAATCCGAGGAAGGCCAGGGCGATTCCGAATCCAACAACATTGACATCGCAGAGGTCCGCCGGGCCGCGACCGGCGACGCAATCGAAGCAGCCAGGCGCCAACAACAGCAGCGTGACGAGTATTACCAGCAACAGCAAACCCAGCACCTGGCACAGCCGCAAGCTGAAATTCAGAAGTTGCGAGCGGAACTCATGGTGCCCTTCCAAGAGAAATTTAAGGTTCTAACAGCGGATCTTGACGTTAAGCAGCTCCAAGAGGGTTTGCATATCCCTCTTTCCGAGAAACTTTTGGACGCGCTATTGACCTTACCCGGGGGTGTCGAGACCGCAGTCCACCTGATGCAGAATCCTCAGGAAGTGCGAAAACTCTCCAATTTGCCCGAGCATATGGGGCTAGTCCACGTCGCACAGCTCGCGACCCGAATGAATCCGGCTGCACATCGGCGCGCCTCTAACGCGCCCGCGCCAATCCGTCCTATAGGAGGCAGCGCGACCCGCTCCTCGGGGCCAATCGACGAAACCGACTATCAAACATTCAAGCGCGAGCGGGAGAAACAAATCAAGGCACGGAGGAGATAGAAAAATGTCTGAATACGCTGAGAGTCACGGTCCCTCACTGAAAAAATCGCGCCAGCTGGAACATGAGAAAAACTTGCACCATTTGCGCTTGTACGGAGCCGCGTCCAGCACGCCAGAGGAGCCGCGGTGGCTTGTCGAACACCATAGTTCAGAACATGACAGCCGGCCAGAATCGCATGAGTTTTCCGATCCTCATGCTTTGCTCGCGCACATTGCGAATCACAGTAGCATGCCGGAACCGACAGATGATGAAGGGGGAAAATAGTGGGCACAATTCCACTTGTAAGCTTGGAACTCCAGAGGTTACACCAACAGCAGCCCGATCCAATGGAGAATTATTACCGCTTGGGGGCACTCCGGCAGCAGCAGCAGGCGGGGCAGCAAAACATGCAATCCGGCGCGATCGACTTGCAAATGAAGCAGCGGGCGCTCAAAGATCAGCAGACGATCATGGACACGCTTTCCCAGAGCGATGGCGATGTCGAAAAGGCGCTGCCGAAGCTGGCCGGGAAAATCACTCCCGGCGCTTTCAAGGATTTAGCGAACTTTCACCTGGACACGAAGTACAAGCTGTCTCAAATCGCCGACAACGATTTGAAGGTGCAGCAGGACCAACATGACCGCACGGGGCAGCTTTTTGATTACGCCTCCAAACTTTCCGACGATCAACTCGCGCAGCAGTGGCCGACCATCGCCCAGCGCAACAACGAAATCAATCCGCAACATCCCTTGGATCCCAATCAGCCCATTCCCAAAGCCCAGTTGCCCAGCTTAGGCGTAGGTTTGCAGACACAGGAGCAATATCTCAAGCAGGAGCAGGCGCGGCGCGAGCAGCAAACCGCTGTAACCGAACAGCAAAAGAATAGCGCACAAGCGAACGAGGCGAATGCGAGAGCAGATGAGGCGCGCGCCAATTCAGGGATGCTGACTCCTGATAAAGCGGCTTCCATTCTGGCAAATCCGAACGCTGACCCTAGGCTGCAAACTCGTGCGCAGAAGTTTCAGCAAATCCAATTGCAGCAGGACCGCCAGAAGAAACAGATTGAGGCTGACATCCAGTCAGGTGATCCCAATGTTTTGGGCGATAACCTGGCGCATGGTCTGATGGCCCCTTCGCAGATGCCGAAGCGCGGCGCTATCTGGGTGCAAGCGATGAATGCCGCGAATCGCATCAGCCAACGGGAAACCGGGCAACCGTTTAACGCGGCCAAAGCGGAAGCGCAATACGCGAAGGCGCACAACGTCCAAACGCAAGGCGTGCTCGACATGATTGACGCCATGAATGAGCCGGGCGGCTCGATTGCCATTGCAGAAAACGCCGCAAAGTTACTTCCAAGGTTCGACAGCCAGACGGCGAACAGTGTCTTCAATGTGTTTGCCACGCAATTCGGCAGCAACGAAGCCAGCAATTTCCACACCGCCATGCTTGGGTTAGCAGACGAATACAGCAAAGTCATGGGCGGCGGCGTGTCGTCGGACACCGGGCGGCAGCAAGGTTTAGACCTTCTGAAAGCGGCTTACTCGAAAGGTCAATTGTCCGGGGCAGTGACCATCATGCGCCAGGACATCGCGGCCCGTAAAAAGGCCATCGTGCGCGACAACGCCGCGCTGCGCTCTATGTATCCAGATCAGGGCGGAAGTTTGGGCAAATCCACCGCCAGCGATCCCTTGGGTATCCGATGACCACTGCCGCACTCAATCCGCTGGTAGAAAAAATCCGCGCTGCGCATCCCGGTGTTTACGATGACATGGATGATGCCACGCTGACAAAAAAAGTGCTGGCGAAGTATCCGCAGTATTCCGATCTAGCCGCACCCAAACTGCAATCACCCGTGCAAGTAGAAAGCAGCACATCAGACAAAATTCTTGGGGCCTTAGCTCCGCAGCAAGTGCAGCGTTCTAAGACTCCGAACACGCAAGCAGGCTTCCCTGGATTCGAAGGAAGCTACTCGAGCGGGGACGAAGGCAAGGCCCTAGCGATGACCGGCGCGGGAGTTGCGACCGGCGCGGCTCTGGCATCTCCGGCAGTCATCACTGCACTTCGCACGGCTGCGGCTGCTCATCCCTTCGCGGCTGAGGTCGTCAAGCATGGTCTGAAAGCTCTCGGGTATGGTGCGGGGTTCCACTACGGCAACAAACTCGCGAAGCTCAGCGATCTGCTGACCGCGGGGGAATAAGGAGAGGAACAAATGAGAGATAACAAGTGGGCAGATATCAACAAAGCAGGAAGCGGCTGCACACCGACAGGTACAGACGCACCCGAAAACGCAGCGGCTCAGGAAGCAATCGACCGCGCCAATAATTGTTCACGGCTTCATCAACAAGCCAACGAGCTGGCGGATCGTTCCGGGAAGTAGGATGGCACTGACTAAAAAAAGGCGTCTTGTTCTCGCTAATTACACATCCGATCCGAACTGCACGCTTGAAGCCGCTCTCGTTAAGGCAGGCTACAGCGAGAAACGCGCGCAAATCACGGCCATCGAACTGCGCAAGGATCCGGAATTTATTGCGGCCATCGAACGCAGGCAGCAGCAGAAACTTGAGAAACTCGAACGGGGCAAGCTTTCTGATGAAGAAGTCATCAACGGCATTCGAGATATTGATGCGGAGTGTGCGCTTGCCGGTCCGGTTGCGGCTTTTTTAGCTCTGCGCCTCAAGGCTCATGAGCTGCTCTGTAAAGTTCGCGGCATGTTCATCGAAAAGATTGAAGTCGGCTTCGGAGCGGAGCTGGCCAAAGAAATCGCAGCCGCCCGCGCTCGAGCCCAGCTTTCTCTTCCTCCGCCGGTTATAGAAGCCGCTTTCACTGAGGACAAACCCAACTGAAATGTTTACTGATACCGATCGCGAATTGGCGAAGGACATGGCCCGCTTCTATGCCGATCCCCTCGGCTGGGTGATGTATGCGTTTCCGTGGGGCAGCCCTGGTCTATTAGAGAAACACGATGGGCCGGACACCTGGCAACGGGAATTCCTGATGGAGCTCGGCGCGGAAGTGAAGGCGCGCAATTTCAACGGACATACGCCGGTAAATCCCATTCGCATGACACGCGCCTCGGGGCATGGCATCGGCAAGTCAACTGTTTCGGCATGGCTGACGCTCTGGATTATGAGCACACGCCCGCGGTGCAAAGGCACGATTACCGCGAATACAGCAGCGCAGCTCCAAAACAAAACATGGTCGCAACTCGGTTTTTGGCACAAGCTCGCGATTACCCGGCACTGGTTTGAAATCAGTACGGAGAAAATGTGGGCACGCGACCAGCGAGAATCTTGGTTCGTCTCGGCTGCTTCCCACGAAGAGAAAAACTCAGAAGCCTTCGCCGGTCAACACGCGGCTGACAGCAGTTCTTTCTATCTATTTGATGAAAGCTCAGGCATCTCGGACAAGATCTTCGATGTCGCAGAAGGCGGACTCACTGACGGCGAGCCGATGATGTTTCTCTTCGGCAACCCTACGCAGAACTCAGGCAAGTTCTACCGCGTGAATTTCGGTAGTGAGCGCAATTTCTGGAATCATCGTTCGATTGATTCCCGCACATCCCGCTTTACAAATAAACTCCTTCTGGCCGAATGGGCAGAGCGCTACGGCGAGGATTCAGACTGGTTTCGCTATCGCGTCAAGGGCGAGGCTCCCCGGGTCGGCTTCTCTGCGTTCATTCCTCCTGATGCGGTCGAATCCTGCCGCAAGTACAAAGCAGAAGCCTTCGCAACCTTGCCCAAGATCATGGCTGTCGATGTGGCTCGCTTCGGTGACGATCGCAGCATTGTGGGTATCCGGCAAGGTCGGCAGTATCGCATCCTCGGGAAGTATCGCGGCTTGGACCTGGTGCAAGTCTCCGACAAGGTAATCGGCCATCTCGAAGCTGAGGAGCCTGATGCCTTAGTGGTTGACGGTGACGGTTTGGGCGCGGGTGTGGTCGACATCCTCAAGCATCGCAACTACGGCCGTCACTTGCACGAGTTTCACGGCGGCTCGAATGCCAGCGACTGCGCCATGTACTTCAACAGGCGCACCGAAGTTTGGGGCCTGACTCGTGATTGGCTAAAGGCTGGCGCGGAGATTCCTGACGATCCCGAGCTAGCGGTGGACCTGTGTTCACCTGGCTACGATACCGCCCGCGGGAAACGCTTCCACGGCTCCATTCAGCTCGAAAGCAAAGACGATCTGAAGTCCCGCGGGGAAGCGTCGCCAGACGACGGCGACACGCTGGCCATGACGTTCGCTGTCAAGGTCGCAGCCAAGGCCCGGCCGAAATACCAGAATCTGACGTACAGCTTTCCCGATGCAGCGACCTGGATGCAGTGATGGAAAATGCTGAGTGGGGATCGGAGCAGCGCAAAACAGTGGCCAAGTTAATAATCAACGTTGAAAATGTTCATCTCTTCGGGGATGGTGACGTAATTGACCTCGTGGACAATCCCTTTTTCCTTGGCGAAGCCCGCGTCCTTAACAATAGGCACATCGAGAAGCTTCAATTTCTGGAGATCCTCATCCGTAAGAGACGTGTTCTCCTTCAGGATTTGAAGGGTGCATTGTCTCGATGAATCTAGAATTTGGGTATGGTCAATGTATTCTAAGCGGGTCAAATTATGGGCTGCGGGATAGTTCCATTCGTAATCGTGAAAGTGAAATAGTGAATGCGGGAACGCAACCCTTTTCTTGCCCGCCATAAAGGGCAGTACGGCGATTGAGGCAATTAGGCCAGTGTTAATTGTCGTGACTTCTATCGGGAGAGAACGAATAAGCCCAAAGAGTGAAATCCCATCGTCTAATTGGCCGCCCGTGCTGTTCATAAAAAGATAAAGCTTATCAAATGTTCGCTTTCCGGCATTTGGCCCGTCGGCAAGGCGCTCGTTCACGCCACTACAAAGCGCATTACGCAGTTTTGTGGTTGCTGGGTGCGATATAGGCCCATGAAAATTCAAGCCAACTATAGCCATTGTTTCTCCGAATGCACCTAGCAGCCGCGAATTATACCCCACTTGGCGCACTGCGCCTTGCCTGTTCCTGCTCCTGATGCTCTCCTAGCTAGGCTTGGGGCCTTTCCGCTTCGCAGAACGCCCCTGAGGCCCTCTCTTTCGGTGCACGAGCGAAGGGGCACACAGCGACCAGAGTACAATCGGTCAACGTGCGACAGATTAGAACTACCAAGACCGCGCGGTTACGCAGCCTCAAGATGTATCGTGAGGAACTTGACGATTTTCTCGGCCTGTTTAAACAGGGCTGCGCGAGTGTGACACTCTCGGACAACAAGAATCAGTTTGACTCATTTGACGAGATGAAAGATCATCTCGGCCCTCGAATTCGAGACCTCGACATCCGCGGCGAGAAACCCGGGTTACACTTTCTGTTAAACAAAAAGGAAGTTGTGCAAGGTTCGTCAACTCCCGCGATATTTAATGAATTAAGAACCGAAGAGATTTCGGACGATGCTGATGCCCTCTTCCTGAAAGTGAAAGAATTCCTCGAGGCGCATCAACGTCCAGTCGTTCGCATTCCATTCCTGCTCCTTGCAATCGCCGCATTTGTGTGCTTCTTCCTATTCGGAGCTCAAGAAGGGAGACTTGGTTTGCATCCACCTTGGAGATCGCTTATTTCGGCTGTCGTGCTTGTAGGATCAATAATTCCCGCCTTGAAGATTGATAACGAATTGAGTCTAGACACCGCGGTTAACTCACCGTCTTTTTGGAACAGGAACAAAGAGGATTTTGCAAAGTACCTTGTGACTGCCATAATTGGCGGAATTGTCGGCGCCCTTATCACTCACCTTTGGAAATGAGTTGAGGACGAAACGTCTTAGGCGCACAGCGCGGACGTTCAGGCGTGGATCTTCTCCAGATCGAAGTTGCGACGGCGCGGCATCGGATGCGAGTTTATCGCCAGAAGGATGATGCGGGCGTACCGGACGGCGCACCCACACGCAGCTTAATCCCTCTTGATTGTGCGCTAGCTGTGCATCAGTGAGTTTTCCGCCAATGCAGTCAAGAGCTTGCGCTGAATAACGATTCTCCCAATCGTTGCTCTGCAGCTAAGTGTGCTACATTTTGCATCAAACTCCGTAACCACTGCCTAGTGGGGTAAGGGGTAGCTTTCTCTTCCTGGCACGTCTGTCGGCCTGAATTACGTCTTTCGTATTGAAATCTTCAAACGGCCTTAAGTGATCGGTTCGCGGTGCGGTTTGTAACGGTTCTGTAACGGATTGTTACGGATTGAAAAAGTGAAGAATCTTCAATAAACATCATACTTGTAACGCTTGTAACGGATAGAGAGAGGAGAAGAGCGAGCAGCGCGTTTTCTAGGAGTGATTCAGCGCACAATTCAGCGCACAATAATTGCCGAATGAGAGCACTTTGCCCCGACTGACGGTACCTGTGGCCGCCGTAAGTGACTGAGTTTTAGCGATTGAGAAGAGTTCCGCAGTGGGAACGATAGCTTATGAGTCCGCTGCTCTAACCAGCTGAGCTAAGGGCCCTTTCACATCACGTTAAATGCTGAACTGTGCTTATCATATAGGACGTGATCGCGCTTCACGAAACCGCTTCCGGCATTACTTTCGCGATTAAGGTTCAGCCTCGCGCGCGCCGAAATGCGATTGTCGGAGCGATAGGAGATGCGCTGAAGATCGCGCTGACTGCGCCTCCGGTTGATCGCCGGGCAAATGAAGCTTGCATCGAATTTTTCGCTGAGCTGCTAGGCGTTTCCCACTCGTCGATTACGATTCTCGCAGGCCAGAACAGCCGGAATAAGGTTGTTCGGGTCACTGGGGCATCGGTCGATCAAGTTCGCAATAGACTCCAACTTTCACAAGCTCCTCATGCCTGAACGCAAGATCACTCCTGCCAAAGTTGCCGCTGAAATCCGCAGCATTCTTAAGCTCGAGGGTTCCGCGGAGCACGCTAAGGGAGTGCAATGGTTCTTTAAGGAAGAAATTAGATCGCACGGCTGGTACACCGCTGATTTGCGGAGGCTGGCCAGCAGTTTCTGTCGCACCTTGAGCAAAGAACGAGGCCTTGAGTTCCTGATCCGGGTTGCGGACCGGCTCTTCTCTGGCCGAATCCTTGAAGAAAAGATTGTTGCGGTTTTCTTGCTGGAGAAATCAATTGCCAGCTTCGATGAAGAGGAGTTCATTCTGTTCGAGTCCTGGATTGACCGCATTAGCAGTTGGGCAGACCACGACGCGTTAGTTCATTACTTAATCGCTCCCCTGGTTACGATCAAGCCCGAGAGAGCGGCGAAAGTATTCGAGTGGGCCAAGTCGCCGGACCGCTGGCATCGCCGAGCTGCCTGCGTCGCGCTCATTCACGGCACCCGCCGCCGAGAATTCTTTCCAAAGATACGGCGGCTCTCCAACATGCTGCTTCAGGATGAAGATGACATGGTCCAGAAAGGCCTCGGCTGGCTACTGCGCGAAACTGCGAAAGCAGATGCCAAACAAACTATTCCTTATCTGCTCAAAATTCGTAGGCACGCGCCGCGGCTGGTTTTGCGGACTGCCTGCGAAACACTATCGCAGACTGACAAAACTGGAATCCTCTCATAGCGTTTACAATAGCCATTCGCTATGAACCTCAGCGCTATCCAGTCCGCCCTCCGCGAACGCAATCTTGACGCCTGGCTATTCTATGACCACCACCACCGCGATCCCATTGCTTACCGTGTGCTCGGTCTTTCCGAAAAATTAATGGTCACGCGCCGCTGGTTCTACTTGATTCCCGCGGACGGCGAACCGCAAAAGCTCGTTCACAAAATCGAATCTGGGCACCTCGATTCGTTGCCCGGAAAAAAGCGAACGTATGCAGCCTGGCAAGAGCTGTTTGAAGCTTTGAAGCAAGTGCTGTCGTCTTACCGCGACATAGCTATGCAGTATTCGCCGAACAACCTGATCTTCTATGTCTCCTTAGTTGACGGTGGAACTCTCGACCTGTTACGTGGCCTTGGAAAAAATATTGTCAGCTCGGGAGACCTGGTTGCACTATTTGAAGCGACATGGACTGAAGAGCAGATCAAGACCCATTTCGCCGCCCGCGACGCCGTTGACCTGATTACCGCCACAGCATTCCAGGAAATCGGTCAACGTGCGCGAAACGGTGGGACGAACGAATTCGAAATGCAGCAGTGGATTCTTGAGGCTTTCAGTCGTGAAAACCTGATCACAGCCGACTTGCCGATCGTCGCTGTCAACGCAAACAGCGGCAACCCGCATTATGGTCCGTCAAGCGACCACTCCTTCCCCATTCGCGAAGGAGATTTCGTTTTGCTCGACATTTGGGCAAAGAAAAACGTTCCCGATGCCGTGTATTACGACATCACTTGGGTTGGATTCATCGGCAAGAAGCCATCAGATCGCATGCAGGAGGTTTTTGGCGTGGTTCGTGACGCTCGCAATGCTGGTGCGAAATTCGTGCAAGACGCCATCGCCCGAGGAGAGATGATCGCTGGATGGCAGGTGGACCAAGTCGTCCGCAGCCAGATCAATAAGTCCGGGTTAGGTGAATACTTCGTACATCGTACCGGTCACTCCATTGGAACCGAAGTCCACGCCAACGGCGCCAACATGGACGACCTCGAAATTCATGACGAGCGGCGTGTCCTGCCAAATAGCTGTTTTTCCATCGAGCCCGGTGTTTATTTGCCAGAATTTGGCGTGCGCAGCGAAATCAATATGCTGGTCCGAAGCGGCTCTGCCGAAGTAACTGGTAAAATGCAGGATGAGATCGTAATTATCTGAATGGCAACCACTCCTACAAGAAAAGACGCAATAGGTGCCAAACCCGCAGCAGCCGTAAGCTCCATGTCTGTGATCGCGCCCGTCCTGGCCTGGCTCATTCCTGGCGCTGGCCACTTGATCCAGAAACGCTGGATTCGCGGCATGCTTCTCATGGTCTCCGTGGTCACCATGTTTGTCCTCGGTCTGCTCATGCAAGGCCGGATCTATCGGCCCAATGGTGGCGACATTCTGGATATCCTAGGTTTTGTCGGAGATCTTGGAACCGGCGCCCTGTACATCATCGGCCGCGCTCAAGACCTTGGTCACGGCGTTGTCGCTCACGCGACTGCTGACTACGGTACAAAATACATCATCGTGGCCGGTTTGCTGAACTTCATCAGCGTGGCCGACGCCTACCACATCGCCATCGGGAAAAAATCTTGACTCTCTCGCTCTCCCACTTCAACGCCGCCCTGCTGTTCTCAATATTCGCCTCCGTGGTGTTCGGAATCACTGTGCGCGATAATCCGCGCGATCAGGTCCGCTATGGCCTTTACTGTTTCGCGATGTTCATGGGTGGGCTGATTGTGGCGGGCTGGGTGATGTGGGCTTTGAGACATTAGAGCTTCTAGCTTCTAGCTTCTAGCAAGCCGGACCAACATATCTAGACTGGTAGTAGCTAGCGTCTAGAAGCTAGTAGCTGTCTATCCTTCCCATACAAAAGCATCAAACACCCACTTCGTCTCAAATCCTAAATGCCGATAAAGTTCGACCGCCCGCATATTGGCCTCAGTGACGGTTAGCGAGATGGTAGAGAATTTTCGTTGCCTCAGGTTGCGCATAGTGGCCGCGAGCAGCGCTTTACCCAAGCCATGCGCACGATAGTCGGGGAGCACACATATTTGTGTCACATGGCCGACGTCGTGGCGAACCCTGGAACAAAGAATAATGCCGGCGAGAGCACGCGCTTTGTCGAGCGCCACGAATGAGGATTCGGGATCGAATGTCCCACAACCCGGAAATCGCACAATATTGTTCAGGAATCGCAGCGATCCGCTGAGGGTGCGGTATTGGTCGTTTATTTCCGAATCCACATGACTGCGATACGCACCCGTGATCACTGACGCCGATAGCTGATAATCCTGCTCGGTCCAGCGCCGGATTTCAAATCCTGGAGCAGTCGCCTTCTCACCCCGGGCGTCGGTCAAGGGCATTGTCATGAACAGCCGAGCGTGACGACGGAATCCCTGTGTCTGAAACGGCTTGGCTGCGGCTCCAGCTTCGTGCGCTAGCAACTGGGCTTCTATGCGATGGACGCCAGGTGACTGCTGTAGCGTCTCAATCACATGCGTGAGCAGGCGTCCTTCTACTTCCTGCCGGTCTGCCGCGTTTTCGCCACTGACGAACAGGTCTCCGATCACGCCTTTGCTGTTTTCGTAAACGAAAAAGGAGTAACCGAATACTCGTCCGCGCGAAACCGCGGCATAGCCGGGAAGAAACTTCGCGTCCATGTAGCGGAGAATCATTTCCGCCGAGCCGCTGTAGTCCCAGCACAGCAGCTTTGCCCACACTTTTATCTCGTCCTCGAGCAAAGGGCGTAAGTCGGCCGAAGAAAAGTGCCTGAGGTCGAGAATCTCCACGCGACTCCTAAGACCGCCGCTCCACTGACGGCAAGAACTGAGTTTAGTGGCGCTCACCATGGCAGGCAAACCCCGCGAACCCCGACGAACAACATGGAACGGCAACTCTCGCCGATTTGGCGGAGGAATGAAATTCTAGCGTCCAGGAACATAGAAGAACTCAAGCTTCTGTGGAGCGAAATTCCCCAAAAATATTGCCTTCCGTCCTGCAGCCTTGGTGACGTTGTCCAAAAACCCTTCAGGCGCCACCACCATGTGCTCCTGGTCCGGAACCTGGCCAAGTTCGTAGCGCGAAATGACCTGATTGCGATAAAACTGCAATCCAAACTCCGTCTCCCGCGGCGCCCAAAAAACTGCCACTGAAAGATGATGGGGATCGAACCGCATCAGCGCGCTGGTCAGCGGTCGAGCTGACAAGGTGTCATCGAGGAGTGGGGCCCCAAATCGCAACGTGAGGGCAAGTGTTACGACTGGAACCAGCGTGAGCGACCGCACGGCACGATATCCGGATTTCATGAACAAAACCAGGACTCCCAGGGCGAAGATCGCCGCTACAATCAACGGCACTGGGGCGCTTCTCCATGGGATGCGATGTCGAAGCAGAATGTATTGAATCATCAGGGCAGAAAAAATCAGCGCAGCCGATAACAGCGCGTGGAAAGCCGCGATAGCCCACCGCGGCCTTTGAGAAGTTCGTGTTCCCAGGTATTCGACAACGAGGACAATCCCTGGCGGAATCGCCGGCAAAATGTAGCCCGGCAGCTTGGACTTCGAAAGCGAAAAGAACACCACGATAACAGCGATCCAGATGACGAGAAATCGGCTCAGAGAGTCTGATTCTGTTTCGCGGAACTGCCGACCTGTCCAGATAAACGCTGCTACGACAAACACCGCCCATGGAACCCAGCCCAACAGAGTCACCGGGACGTAATACCAGAAAGGTTCGAGGTGGTGATAAAGGTTCGTCCCGAAGCGCGCCAGATTGTGCTCAAGAATAAAAACTCGGAAGAATTGCGGATTCCTGAGCTGCACCACCACGTACCAAGGCAACGTCAGCAGCAAAAAGGCGAAAATACCGGGGAACCAAAGTGTGTCTCGCGCCACCTTAAGGTTGCGTTGCGCAGCCGAAAAGATTGCGACAATCACCGCCGCAAGAAATGGCGCGACGGGTCCTTTTGCCAACGTTGCCAGCGCAAGGAATACGTATGCCGTGGCCAAATACTTCCAGCTACCGCTAACGAACCATGCGTACCATGCCAGCATTGCGATAGTGAACGTCGCAGCCAATGCCATATCCATGGACGCCGCGCGAGCGTAGCCAACGATGCCCGCCGCCGTTGCCAACACTAGCGCGCCATCTAGTTCAAATCCGAGGCGAAAGCGAAGCAGAAATCCATAAACAGCAATTACCAGCACGAATGCGTCAATCGCCGAAGGCAGTCGCGCCGCCCAATCACTTACTCCGAAAACGCGGTAGGCAAGCATTGCCTGCCAGTAATACAGCGCTGGTTTTTCCAGCCAGGCTGAACCGCCAAGAGTCGGAGTAACCCAATCATGTCTAGCGAACATCTCCCGCGCCACTTGCGCATATCGCGGCTCATCGGCGCCGATCAACCCAAAAGAAGATAGCCGCCAAAAAAAGAAGAAGACGCAGAACGCGAGGAGTAGAAGCCATTCGGGAATTCGGAAGCGAGTATTCAATTCCTGTAAGTGAACTCTGTGTAGCCCTTCCTCTGTGGACCTCAGTGCCCTCTCTGGTTAGAAAAAACCTTAACTATTGAGGGCACGGAGGTTCACCGAGGAAAATCTCACTGAGCCGGACCCTTGCGTCTGACCTTTCCTAACACGCTTTCCACGGCCGCGTGCAGTGGCCCATCGACAGAACAACCGCTGGCACACGCGTGACCACCGCCACCGAACTCCTCTGCGATGTGTGCAACGTTAAGTCCGCCTTTGCTGCGCAGACTCACGCGAAAGCGGCGGTCGGGCAATTCACGGAAAAAGACAGCAACCTCGACGTCCCCAATAGCCAGGGCATAGTTCACCAAGCCTTCGCAGTCTTCCTCCTTTGCACCTGTGCGCTCCATCTGCTCTTGCGTCACCCAAATCCATGCGAGCGGTCCATCACGCTGCAGCGCCGACAGCGCCAGACCCAGCAGGCGCATCTTTGCCGTCGAGTGCCCAAAATAAATATGCCGAGCGCACCGCGCCGGGTCGGCCCCGGCTAGAACGAGCTCGCGTGCCAGTTCAAATGTGTGCTGGTTCGTGCCCTCATACATAAAGGCTCCGGTGTCAGTGAGCACGGCAGTATAAAGACAGGTCGCAATTTCCGGCGAAATCTTGACTCCCGCTTCCCGGGCCAGCCGGTAAACCATCTCGGCGGTGGCTACGGCTTGCGGATCAATCCAGTTCACATTTGCAAACGCGCGTCCGCTCTTGTGATGATCAATATTGATCAGAAAGTATTTTTCCAAACCTTGCAGGCGGGTGCGCTGGATGCTGTCACATTCCAGCAGGATCGCAGCATCATACCTGCCATTCACGCAGTCCGCATGGATGACGCCATCCGCAAACGGTAACTGCTGATACACGCGGGGCACACCGTCACGCAGAATGACTTCCGCCTGCTTTCCCATCCGGCGCAGAATTTCGCAGCAGGCGAGACTCGATCCCACTGCATCGCCGTCGGCGCGCGCATGCGAGGTCAGCATGAAACGTTTACGGCTCTCGATCTCGGTTAGGACTTGGCTAAGCATTGGCACGATACTGCGTTATTTGTGACTCAAGCCTTGAAATGCCGCGAATTCCGGCTGCGCCGTCAAATTACCTTGCAACTCGCAGCTTTAGGCCTGAGTAGTTGTGTTGCACCTTAATCCCTCCTGCAGTGTGACCTCAGCGGCTAAAGCCGGATTCTCTTACTCCCGCGACGGCACGACTCGAAGCCGTGCCCTTTCAAAACTCTCAACGAAGCGGGAACCATGCAGCGAGCCTCAATTCCTTTTCTTGGTGCGCTTCAGCAGCTCGCCGATCCGGGCGCCGATTTTGTCCGAGCGGTCCAGCTGAAAGAAAATCTCCGGCGCGCGGCGGAGATGAAGCCGGTCTGCGACCTCATGCCGAATATAACCCGCCGCGGCCATCAATCCTTCCAGGCTACGCTGGCACTCTTCGTCACTTCCGTCCACCGATACGAAAATCCTCGCCGTGCGCGAATCCTCGGCCAGCTCCACAGCGGTCACGCTGGCCAGCCCAATACGCGGATCGCCCAGCTCGCCTTCGACGATGGTTTCGATCTCCTCCCGCAGGGCCTCTCCCAAGCGCTCACGGTGGTATTTTGCCCCTCGCTTCTCCATGCGCACCTCTTGGGTAAAACGGATGAGAATATCAGAAATTGGGGTTAGCGGCTTGTCAAAGGAATGATACGGCGGATCGGGATCTCGTCGCCTTTGATTGCCACACTCATTTCTTGATGTCATCCCGAGCGCGCCCGCTGAAGCGGGCGGGAGAGGGACCTTACGTCGGCTTGCAGCACGTTTGCAGTTTGCGGCCTGGAATTTCGCGCACGCAGCATCGTCAACCCTTAATGCCGCTGCAAGTGCGCAGGCATCGCAAGGTCCCCCTCTCGCCGTTGGCGAGTTCGGGATGACATCGCAATGATTTCAGAGCTCTTACAAAAACTCCACGAACGAATCCGTCACCTCGGCTCCCGCATTGTTCGCAGCTCGCATTGCCTGACGCTCAACATTTTTCATCAGCCCATCAAGGTAGTCACGAGAGTCGGAAACGCTGACGACGCCAATGGTGGCGCGGTTCCAGAGACCGGACGAATCCAATTCGGCGGTGGCGACATTAAAATGCGTACGCAGCTTGTCTTTCAAGCTACGGACTACTTGGCGCTTGTCTTTGAGAGATTGTGCGTGCTCGATGCGAAGTTCAAGGGTAAGGAATGCGATCATCAGTGGTCAGTAGCGAGCTGGTCAGTGGCTAGAAAAAATGGCAACTTGCCACTGACCACTAGCCAGTGCTTTTACGCCATCACTTCCGCTGCGACGCGCTCGGTCACAAACGCTTCAATCACATCACCAACTTTGATATCGCCATAGTTCGCGATGGAGATACCGCATTCCATGCCGTTGGTGACCTGGCTGGCATCATCTTTGAATCGGCGCAGCGATCCAACCTTGCCTTTGAAGACAACCACGTTGTCGCGCAGCAGGCGGACTTCAGAGTCACGCTTGATCAGACCATCGGAGACGCGGCAACCGGCGACTGTGCCAACCTTGGGGATACGGAAGGTGTCCAGCACTTCGGCCCGCCCTTGATAGGTTTCCTTGATCGTGGGCTCAAGCAAGCCGCTCATGGCACGCTTGATTTCGTCCTGCAGCTCGTAAATGATCGAGTGCAGACGGATATCCACTTCTTCTTGTTCTGCGAGCTCTTGCGCTTTGCGCTCCGGGCGAACGTTGAATCCGATGATGATCGCGTTCGAAGCGGACGCCAAGAGCACATCGCTTTCCGTGATCGCGCCCACTCCCGACCTCAATACCTTCAGACGCACTTTGTCGTTCGACATCTTCGAGAGCAGATCGCTCAACACTTCCACCGAGCCCTGCACATCGCCCTTGAGGATGATGTTGAGTTCCTTGGTCCCAGCGGTCTTCAACTGCTCCGCCAAGCCTTCGAGTGAAACTCGAGAACTCTTCGCCAGCGTGGCCTCGCGGGATTTCTGCTCGCGGTAATCGGAAATTCCGCGCGCCTTATCCCGGTCGGCGACAACCAGGAACTGGTCTCCGGCCTGTGGCAATCCTTCCATGCCGAGAATTTCGACCGGCGTTGAGGGAGGCGCTTGCTCAATTGAATTTCCGCGATCGCCGAACATGGCGCGCACTTTTCCATACACATTGCCGACGACAAAATTATCGCTGGCGCGCAAAGTTCCGTTCTGCACTAGCACCGTGGCGACTGGGCCCCGTCCGCGATCGAGTTTCGCTTCAAGAACCACTCCCGTCGCCGGGCGGTCGGGATTGGCTTTCAACTCTTGCAGGTCGGCGACGAGACAAATCATTTCCAGCAGCAGATTCAAGTTGGTCTTCTGCTTAGCCGACACATCTACAAACACGGTCTTGCCGCCCCAGTCTTCCGGCATCAAGCCGCGATCCGCGAGCTGCTTCTTGACCCGTTCCGGCAACGCACCCGGTTTGTCGATTTTGTTTACCGCAACAATGATAGGCACTTCGGCGGCGTGCGCGTGGTCAATGGCCTCGATCGTTTGAGGCATCACGCCATCGTCCGCCGCGACAACGAGAACAACGATATCCGTGGCTTTCGCGCCCCGCGAACGCATGCGGGTGAACGCTTCGTGTCCGGGCGTATCCAGGAACACGATTTCGCGGCCATAGGCCGGCGAATCTTTGTCCTGCATTGAAACTTTGTAAGCCCCAATGTGCTGCGTAATCCCGCCTGCTTCTCCACCAGCAACGTCGGTCAAGCGGATAGAGTCAAGCAGGGTCGTTTTGCCATGGTCAACGTGTCCCATGATCGTGACCACCGGCGGGCGCGGCACGCCCTCAGTGACCACGCCTTCTTCTGCTTTCGCAGTTTCTGCGACTTCCTTCGCTGCCTGCTCTTCGAAGCTGATCACGTTGGTCTCGGCGCCAAAGAAGCGCGCCATCTCGCTAGCCAGCTCGGCGTCGAGTGTCTGATTGACGGTCGCGAATACGCCTTTTGCAAGCAACCGGGCAATTAAGTCTTTTGCGCGAATCTCCAGTTTTTCGGCGAGGTCTTTGACACTAATGCCTTCGGCAATCGTAATGCTGCGGGTAATCGGCAGCGGCTCATTCGAAAGCGAAAGCCGTGGCGGAGGAACAAAGCCCTTCATCGGGCCTTCTTTAACGCCGCGCGGAACATAGCGCTGACCCGGCCGGCGCGATGGCCCTCCCGGACGACTGCCCGGACGAGTGGTCCCTGGAGGCGGAAGACCTGGCCCAACTCCTATGGGTCGCGGTCCCGCAGTTCCGGTCCGCGTAGGATGCATCGGGCGTCGCTCACCAGGACGTAACGGCGGTCGCGTGCCTGGCGCTGAAGGTCGAGGACGTTGGAAAATCGGCTGGCCCGGAACGGGGCGGCCTGGTGCGGGACGCGCTGGTGCTCCCGGTGCTCCCGGTTGCGTACCGATGGGTCGAGGCGGTGCCTTGTAAACCGGACGCGGTCCAGTCTGCGGCACGATCATTCGCGGACCAGGTGCTTGCGGGCGCGAGGGCGGAGCCGCCGCAGATGGTCTTTGTCCTTGTCCACTGAATTGTGGCCTCGGGCTTGGCGGTTGTGGCCGGCTGGTTTGAGCCGGAGGAACCGAGGCTGGCGAACTCGAAGCTGTTTGGCTTGTGGCCGGCGGAGGAGTGACTGTTGGCGGCGGCGTAGCTATAGGCGTCGCAACCGCAGGAGCCATGGGCTTCGGCGGAGCGGGCGGCGTAACCGCTCGCGGTGGCGGACTGCTCACTGGCGCCGTTGGAACCGCAGGTTTTGCAACAGTCGCGGCGGGTTTCACGTCTGATGGCGCTGCCGGCGCCGGACGCGGAGGACTGGCAGGCTGCGAGGGAGCCGCGGCTTGCTGCTTGCCAATAATCGCTTTAAGGACATCCCCAGGCTTGGAAATGTGCGACAGATCTATCTTAGTCTTGATGCCATCAGGATCAGGCCGCGCGGCACGAGGGGACTTCCCCGCACCGGAAGCTTCGCCGGAAGCTCGGAAATGGACGCGTACTTTCTCCGCCTCATAATCTTCAAGCGAGCTGGAATGCGTCTTCTTCTCGGTGACGCCCACTTCCGGCAGTGCATCGAGAATGGCTTTACTTTTGACTTCCAGCTCCCTGGCTAAATCGTTAATTCGAACCTTACTCATCCGCCTCTTTGCTCCTCCGGACTTCTCCCGTTAAGTCTTCATATCAACCTCAAAGGATTCGGTTATCAGTTGCAGTGGTCGGTTCTCGGTGACGCCCCACTTGATTACGAGCCACTGTAACCTTTCATTCTTTCTGTTCCGCGGGCTCTGGCGTTTCGGGTTTTTCCTCTGCCTCAACCTGCTCAGGACTCTCGGGAGCAGCCTCTGCATCGGCTGCAGTCACTTCTTCACCCACACCGGCGTCCGGCTCGGCGTCACCCACACTAGCATCAGGCTCCGCCGCTACTTCGCCTTCGTTCTCCGGCAAGGCAACGGCCTCGCCACCCTCTAGTCCAGCGAAGTAATTATTCACCGCCACACTGATTTTTTCCACCGTTTTAGGACCGATTCCCTCGATGGCTTCAAGCTGCTCGGGCGTCATATCCGCCAGCGCCTCGACCGTCGAAATCCCGGCTCCCTTAAGTTTTTCGACCAAGCCTTCGCCCAGCCCTTCCACGCTCTCCAGCGGAGTCGCCACCGAGCTGGTCAGTTGCGCCATTTGCTCTTCGACTTCCTGCCGCTTCTCTTCTTCGCTCTTGATGTCAATCTTCCAGCCAAGCAGCTTTGCCGCCAGACGAACGTTCTGGCCCTTCTTACCAATGGCAAGCGAGAGCTGGCTGTCGTCCACCACAACTTCCAAATGTTTGTCGGCAGAGTCAACCACCGTGACCCGGCTCACCTTCGCAGGCTGCAGCGCCTTCTCGGCAAAAGTCACAGAGTCTTCGTGATATTCGATGATGTCAATCTTTTCGCCTCGCAGCTCACGGATGATAGATTGCACACGCATGCCCTTCATTCCAACGCACGCGCCCACCGCATCCACTTCCTTGTCTTTCGACATGACCGCAATCTTGGTCCGCTCTCCGGCTTCGCGAGCGATGGCGCGAATGACAACCGTGCCGTCGTAAATTTCCGGGACTTCGGTTTGAAAAAGATGTTGCACCAACTCTGGGGCTGCCCTAGAAACCACGACCCCCGGGCCTTTGGACGCCTTCTCTACACGAGCTATGACCACGCGCACCCGTTCGCCAATCGCAAAAGATTCCAAGCGCGATTGCTCCTTGCGGGGCATTCGAGATTCCGCTTTGCCCAAGTCGAAGATCACATCCGGACCTTCGATCCGCTTCACTGTCGCGTTCACGATTTCACCGACACGATTAATGTACTCGTTGTAAACCGTGTCGCGTTCGGCCTCGCGTACCTTCTGGAAAATCACCTGCTTGGCAAGTTGCGCTGCGATTCGCCCCAAAATACCTTCGGTCGGCTTCGGGATCTGCAGCTCGCCGCCGATCTCCGCGTCCGGGTTCGATTTGCGCGCGTCTTCCAGCGTGACTTGAAGAACCGGGTCCTCGACCTGCTCCGGCGCCTCCACGATTGTCTTCACCGCAAAAGCACGAATTTTCCCTGTGTCTTTATCAAGCTGAGCGCGCAGATTCTCTTGCGTCTTGTAATATTTTCGCGTGGCCACAACAATGGCGTCTTCCACCGCGCTGACTACAATTTGCGGATCAATTCCCTTTTCCCTGCTCAGAGCGTCAATCGTGTTATAAAGCTCGCTTGCCATAAAATCAGTTTCCAGTTGTCAGTGATCAGTGGTCAGCAAAACGGACTACTGACCACTGATCACTAGCCACCGACCACTTCCTTTAAATTTCCGGCACCAGATTGGCCTTCTCCACATTGGCCAATTCAATCTCCAATTTTTGTCCGCCATTGTCCGGGCGGAACTTCCGTCGCGCCTCAGCCAAATCCAACGTCAGGCGTCCGGCTTCAAAGCGCTCCAAACGTCCTTCAAAATGGCGATTCCCATTCACCGGATCTCTGGTCGTGAGTTTCACCCGGCTTCCTTGAAAGCGCTCGAAATCCACGGCCCGAAACAGCTTGCGATCCAGCCCGGGCGAGGAAACCTCCAACACATACGATCCGCCGGGCACCGCGTCCTCAACATCCAAGATCGTGCTAACCTCACGGCTCAGGCGCGCACAATCCTCGTGGGTCACGCCGTTTGGCTTGTCAATAAAGATCCTAAGCATGCGGGCTTTACCGCCGCCTCGCAGCTCAATCTCGACCACTTCCACGCCCAGCGAAGCTGCCACGCGTTCCACAATTGCGCGCACTCGATCAAGATCAACTGCCATAAAACCAGTGACTTGGATGCTGTTGCGGGCGGTGAAAACACGCTGCAAGTAAAAAGTGGGCTTGCGCCCACTGGTGTGTTTCGCCAATCCTGGTACTACACAGCAGTTCCAGTAGTTAATATACGCCCGCCCTTCTCAAAAGACAAACGGGGTTCGGCAACTATCGATGAGTAAATTTGTTGTCCAAAAATCGTTAGTTATTCTCGACTCTGCACGGTTTCCAAGGGCTTCCGATTGGGATTCGGCGGAAAGAATCACGTTGCAGACAAGGGTTCTTCGAGCAGCTCCTGCGTAGGTAGCTCCGTGGCGACTTCAACTCGATCACGTCCATTGCGCTTCGCCTGGTACATCGCAGTGTCAGCTAGAGCAACCAGGAATTCGGGGTCGCTCTTGGACGTGCCCAGTGTGACCCCCAAGCTCAGGGTCACAGTTGCGAACTCATTCCCTAGATCTATGGCCTCGTCTTGAACGGCGGTCCGCACTCGTTCTGCAAGTTTCTGGGCGAGGACAAGGTCGCAGCCTGGCGCAATGATCAGGAATTCCTCGCCGCCATAGCGTCCAATGACATCGTAAGGACGAAGCATAGCGGAAATCCGCTGAACCACCGAAACCAAAACCGCGTCGCCTCCACCATGGCCGAAGTGATCATTGATTTTCTTAAAGTGGTCCACATCTGCCAGAATGACCCCCAGCGTGTTTCGTTCGCGCCGACAGCGGGCTAGTTCGCGCCGCAGCACATCGCGAATGGCGCGGCGATTCAGCACTCCAGTCAAGCCGTCGTGTTCTGCGTGAAACCGCAGCGATTCTTGCGCCTGGAGCAGTTCGCCTTTGGCTTTCTGAATGGCGCCAAGCATCGCGTTCACCGCGCCTGCCAGCGCGCTTAACTCATCGCTGCCACCCGGATCCAATCTCAGAGAGAGGTCGCCACTCACCGTCACCTGAGAGACTTTTGTGCTCAGGGAAGCCACCCGCGCCAAGAGAATCTCTTCGAGAAAAAAGAAGAGTGCGCCGCAATAAATCGCACCGGCGATAGTGAGCAGCGCGAGCAGGTACCGCATCACCGTGCTTCCCTCGGCGTACAGCTCACGCGGTATTCTCGCCATCAGTAAACGGCGGGTGCTGCCGGAGAAGTCCTGGATAGGAACACACTCCAGCAGATTGTTCCCGTCTTCCATTCGCACTGAGTTCGCTCCGTCGGTCCAAATCATTCGTTTGGAGTCGAGCTCGGGATTCGGAGATTGTAGCCAGAGCGCTGTCCCCAGCCTCTGCGACAGGGATGTGATCAAGTCTGTGGTCAGTTCCCGCCCCATGACCAGTGTCCCGCGAGGAGTTCCACTGCCCCTGCTGGTCAGAATCGGCTGGTAGGACAGCAGTAGTAGACGGCCTCGCAGTTCCAGTGTGCCATTTAGACCAGGGCCTCGGCTGGTTTTGCGCGCCGAGTCTTGAACGTCGGCGATGCCCCGGAGGCCATCCTCACCGACTTTCAAGTCCCCAACGCTCTTCTGAAATACCACCCGGCCCGAATTGTCGAGCAACGCAAAAAAACCTATGCGGATAATTTTGAAAGTGTCATCAGTGAGCTCAGTGTGGATATAGTCCGGGTTCTGGCGCGCCATGAACTCATAGGTGCGGTCCCATTGTGCGTAGTCTCGAGCCATGATTTCGAGCCGGGACTTTTCGTTATCCAGTTCATGTTGCAGATGGTAAACACTCTCCCGGGCATAATTCTTTTCAAGCCGGGAAAAGCCGCGAAGCAGAGCAAAGCGGGAGGCGAGAAACACCGCCGCGAGAAAGGCCCCTAAAGCCAGCGCAGAAAACAGAAGAATCTTCTTGCGAATCGTCATATTTGGCTCGAGAGCCATTCGCGCAGCAACCCCTCAGGTTGCCCGCCCATGCTTCTCACAATATCGTCAAATGGCCAAACCCTTTCAGCCAAGTGGCTTCAGGTCGCTCGCAGAGAACTTTGCAGAGGCTAATTCTCGGACAATTTCATAACCATAGCACTCCAAATCACGTTTTTTGGCATGCCCGGACCCTAGCCAAGAACTTTGGTAACTCACAAAAGTTCCGTATAGAGACCAGCGGTCGGAAAACTCGTGGCTTGTCCCCTATCTACTTAGTTGACCCTTAAAGCGTGAGAGAAGGGCTTTGGGTAACCGCTCGAGAAGCTTGCCGGGCGAGTTCATTTGGGTGACGTGCGCCGACCACAGCCCCGGATGCACTAAGGAAAGCGGCTGTGCTGGAGTGCCCAGACGAGAAAGAATTCCTTGCCGTCCGAAAATCAGGCAGTTTTGAGCGTAGTACCACATCACCCGCGGGTTGTCCCAGATCCTGGGCCGCAAGACGTCATAACACTCATATCCGAATCCTCGAAAGAGTTCAGCCCAGTAATTTGGCCATTGCTCATTGACGTGGTGGCGCCCTCCCTGACCGGGTATGGCCGCCGAAAAAACGACTCGCTCCGCCAACTCGCAGAGGTTCTCCACAAAGGAATGTGCACGGGATTCGGGCAGATGTTCAGCTACTTCGAGCGAGAGCGCCACATCGAATTTTCGCCCGGGTCTCAGAGGAGTCCGCAGGTCATGCTCGACAAACTTTTCGCGAGGAATGGCGAGCTGCGCATTCAATACCCATCCGCCGTCCACGCCTAAAATGTCCTTCACTCCGAACTCAGTGGCGGTCGCCAGCCAGTGGCCTGCGCCGCATCCGACATCTACTATGCTCGTTGGCTTTAGTAAATCAGTGATGATGGGGACAATCTCGCGCGCCGAGTCGCGAGTCGCGTCCAGTTGGCGATAGAACTTCGGACTGTAGAAGCGTTCTTCGCTGCCCATGAGTGCGAGGCATTATAGAACGCTGACGCGCCGCATGACTCTTGGGGTTCTCCGCATCTGGCATTTGCCTCCGCTCTCCGCCCTCTCTACAATAGTCATTCACCTGACAATTTATGATTCATTTTCCTGTTCCCGAAGCCCTCACTTTCGATGACGTGTTGCTCTTGCCTGCCCGATCCGACATTGTTCCGGCCAACGCCAACACGCAGACACAATTGACCCGCAACATTCGCCTGAATATTCCCGTAATCAGCGCTGCCATGGACACGGTCACGGAATCCCACATGGCCATCGCGCTCGCCCAGCAAGGGGGACTAGGCGTCATTCATCGCAATCTGACGATTGAGCAACAGGCTGAAGAAGTGGACAAAGTCAAGCGATCAGAGAGCGGCATGATCGTGGATCCGGTGACCATGTCTCCCGATGACAAGGTTTCTGACGCGCTGGAAATGATGCGCAAGTACAAGATATCCGGCGTCCCGATCACGAAGAACAAGAGACTTGTCGGAATTCTGACCAACCGTGATCTCCGCTTTGAAACTCGCTTTGACGTTCCTATCAGCCAGGTGATGACCAAGGAGAACCTAATCACGGTTTCCGTGGGGACTACGCTCGAACAAGCAGAGAAAATCCTGCACAAACACCGAGTCGAAAAGCTGCTGGTGGTGGACGACGCTTACAACCTGAAAGGCCTGATCACGGTCAAGGACATCCAGAAAAAGTTGAAATATCCGAATGCGGCTAAAGATTCTCACGGCCGCCTGCGGGTAGGTGCGGCAATTGGCGCGACTGGGGATTTTCTGGAACGCGCAGAAGAATTGGTCAGAGAAAGCGTGGACGTACTTGCCATTGATAGTGCTCACGGCCACTCCGGCCGCGTGCTAGAGGCGGTCAAGATAGTCAAGGCTAAATTTCCAGAAGTTGATTTGATCGCTGGGAACGTAGGCACCTTCGATGGCACATGTGAACTGGCGCGCGCCGGAGCCGACGCGATCAAAGTCGGGATCGGCCCTGGCTCCATCTGCACCACGCGCGTGGTCACGGGCGCTGGAGTGCCGCAGATCACGGCTATCGCAGAATCTTACCGCGCGACGAAAGATGCGGGCGTGCCGGTCATTGCCGACGGTGGAATCAAATACTCCGGTGACATCACCAAAGCTTTGGCAGCCGGAGCCAGCGCAGTCATGATTGGCTCCATGTTTGCCGGCACTGATGAAAGCCCTGGCGAACTTATCCTTTACCAAGGCCGGACGTTCAAGTCCTATCGTGGGATGGGATCAATCGGCGCAATGGCGGCAGGTTCCAGCGAGCGCTATTTCCAGAGCGCGTCGGGAGAAGCATCGGCCGCAGTTCCAAATATGGGTGTCGATCCCAATCGCCTGGCAAAACTGGTACCGGAAGGAATCGAAGGACGAGTCCCTTATCGCGGTTCGGTCTCGATGATTCTCTATCAGATGGTCGGCGGTCTAAAATCCGGCATGGGCTATTGCGGCTGTGCAACTCTTCCCGAGTTGTTGCAGAAAACCCGTTTCGTGCGGATCAGCGGCGCCGGCCTGCGTGAAAGCCACGTCCACGACGTGATGATCACTAGGGAAGCACCAAATTACGCGGCGGAGTAGTTCGCTCGCTCCACGTAATTGTCATCCCCAGCGGAGTGAGATCATTCGTCTCAGGGAATGACCTGCAGAGTCGAGAGGCCTGCCTTGAGCGAAGTCGAAGGGGACTTGGTGTTTTGCTTGAATCCCGGCCCTGCCGGACTTATCATTAACGCAGCTAATCCATCGAAAGTAAACCTCACGTAACAAGGGAACGCCCCCCGCGTTCCCCAGGACTGGGAAAGGAGGTTCCAGATGCCCACGTCCAAAGAACTCACAATTCGAATGGAAAATAAGCCCGGAACGCTAGGAAAGCTGTGCAAGTCACTGGCCGATCAAAAAGTGAACATTCTGGCATTCCAGGCTATGCCTTCAGATCGAGATAGCGTGGTTCGCGTTGTGGTGGACAATCACACCGCCGCTAAGAAGGTGCTGGACGCCGAACGCCTCAGCCATACCGAAGCGGAGGTCGCACAAGCCAAACTTCCAAACCGGCCAGGCGAGTTGGCGCACGCTGCATCCCAACTCGGCGGCTCTAACATCAACATCGAATATGCTTACAGCGGCCTAGACTCCGCCAATTCACCGGTTGTGTTTTTTGGGGTCAAAGATGCCGGCCAGGCAGCAATGATCCTGGATAAGATTGCTGCCGCCGCGTAAGCGCGCGCTTGCCTCTCAGATTGGCTTACCCCACCCTTCGAAACCCTGAGGGGTGGGGCAATCTGGATCTCGCCACAGTTGTCGTCCCCAGCAGAAGTCGAGGGATCTGCTATTCGCTCGCAACACCACCACTGCGCTTACCAGTAGTCATTTTATAATGACTATGGTCATGATACGATAATCTTGAGGTGGTTTCATGAAAGAGATGCCAGCAGGCCGATTCAAATCCCAATGTCTGGCGGTTATGGATCAAGTCCAACAAACCGGCGAGCCCGTCTTGATTACCAAACACGGCAAGCCGGTGGCCAAACTTGTCCCCGCGCCCAGCGCACCCGATGACATTTTCGGCTACATGGCCGGCAAGGTGAAGATCGTCGGCGACATCGTGGGTCCGATCACTCCGATTGAAGATTGGGAGAGCAAATGATCCTGCTCGACACTCACGTCCTCATCTGGATGTCGAGTGACCCGCAGCGGCTCTCCAAGAAGGCTCGCGAGGCCATTCGAGAGGCAAGGGCGAAAACCGGAATTGCCGTGGCCAGCATTACGCTCTGGGAACTAGCCTGGGTGGCAGAAAACCGCCGGGTTGTTGTTTCCGGCAGCGTAGAGTCATTTGTTCGTGAAACCGTCTCCCGGGTCATCACGAGAGAAATAACTCCCGAAATTGTTGCGCTCGCGGTCCGGCTGCCAGCGGACTTTCCCAAAGACCCCGCCCATCGGCTGATCGCATCAACTGCCATAGTTGACGGTATCCCGCTGGTCACTGCTGATGAGCGCATTCGCCGCGCAAAAGTGGTGCAGACAATTTGGTAGCAGATTGACGCTGAACACGTACCTAGGCCGACGTTTCAGTACAACGAATCGTACTTCGTAACCACCCACTCCCCGCTACGGTTGTCGAGGGTCACCGAAAGCAGCTCTTCGTATTTGGAGGCTTCATTTCTGCGCTGGCCCCTGTAGTGCAAGATGCGCAACGGAGGCCGCTCCTCCCAATCCACAATCTTCCACGAGAGCAGTGGGTGCTTGGACTCGGAGTCGCAGATGAAAGCCGCATAGCGCTTGCGGTAATCCTTCTCCCAATGGGCTAACTGTTCGTCGCAATGGCCATCGCGCATGCCGCGCAGGAATTCACTAGCCGAGCGCTCGGATGTGCGGTCGCGTAAAGGATTCAAGTCAATGGAAAGCGGGACTTTGGTGAGAGGGTCAACTTCCGGCGACTTCGCCATCACCGGCGGCTGGCCGTTCAGCCACATCAGATAGACGAAGAACCCCAGCAGGATCAGGCACCCGGCCCCGGCGGCAATCGCGATCTGTGTCTTTGAAAACTTCATTCCCTAAAGCAGAGTGTAGCCTGGAAAGCTGCAACGAACAGGTTACTTCCGTGACGCTCAGCCATCCTGTCCTCCCGGACATGTTACGTTCCATTCTCGCGGACAACGGTTCTGAGACCAAAGAAATACAATTCCCGACAGTGAGAGCCGAGCACTTTGACGATCCCCTCGCTGCCTACAACCGGGTAGCGGCACATTACGCTGACCTTTGCCGCCAGCGCGCACTGTATCTGCGGAGTGTAGAACGCGAAATCGTCTCCCGGATTCCTCAAAGCAGCCGATCGCTTCTGGATCTGGGCGCCGGAGATGGCTCGCGGGCACTCCGCATTGCCGCCCAATTGGCAATTGAGCGAGTTGTGCTCGTAGAACCCAGTGAGGAAATGGCCAAGCAAGTGGTGGGTAGTGTCGAGATCTGGGCGATTCGAGCAGAGGATATGGCCCAGAAATCTGTAAATGTGAAGAAATTCGACGTCATCACGTGCCTGTGGAACGTGCTCGGACACGTCTCCGCCGAGAAGCGCATTGCTGTACTGTCCTCGGTCGCATCACTCCTCTCACAGAACGGCAAATTCTTTCTGGACGTAAACCATCGCTATAATCTGCGCGCCTACGGCGCTCTGGCCACCGCCACCCGATGGATTCATGATCGTTTCTTGCGCAGCGAAAGCAAGGGCGACGTGCGCGCAAAATGGAACCTGAACGGATCCGTGGTCAGCACCCGCGGCCATGTCTTCACGCATGATGAAATCATGTCCCTGGCCCGAGCTGCCGGTCTGGAGTTGCAACAGCGAATTGTGATTGATTACGGGAATGGGCGCGTGCGCCGCTTCGCGTTTCAAGGAAACCTGCTTTACATCTTCCGCTGTGACTCACGGATAGACTCTTCCAGCGCCCCGCATACTTCCTGAATCTCAGCGTCGGTCAATTCATTGAAGAACGGCAGCGCGATCACGCGGTCTGCGGCGAATTCCGTCTGAGGTAGACGGGAACTGATGCCAGCTTGCTTGTCAGTTGATTTCTTGTGGGTGCCCCATTCTTTCGCGTTCTTTGCGAAAGGGTGGGTCTTTAGAACTGGCTGCCGATGCAAGGGCGCAAAGTACCTGCCTGTCGCAATTCCTTTCCGCAACAGCGATTGGCAAACCCAGTCTCGATGTTTGGCGTTAAATTCCTCCGTAAGCCGGACCGGATAAATGAACCAACTAATTCGTCCGACCCTGCTAGTCAGGGGCGGACGAATAATCTCGGCAACATTCGCCAACCGGCGATCGTAAGTCTCAGCCAACTTCTGCCGTCGTTCAACAATTTGTTCGACTCTGGCCAACTGGGAAATTCCTAGAGCGCAGTTGATGTCTGAAAGGCGGTAACTGAATCCGACCTCCGCGTGCTGGTTCCAGTCTTGCGATGAATCCCGTCCCTGATTTCGCAGTTGCGCGGCATGTTTGGCCAGTTGCTCGTCAGAGGTGACGAGCACCCCGCCTTCTCCGGTGGTGATCTGCTTGTTGGGATAGAAGGCGAACAATCCGGCGTGGCCCTGCGAGCCGGCCTTACGCCCACGCACCTCTGCCCCCACTGCTTCACAAGCATCTTCAATCAAATGAATTGTGTGGCCTGTGTGGCGCGGACCTGCTCTTCTTGCCGAAGCCCTGAGGGAAGTCGAACGGGGCGCCGCCCGCGAACTGCCGGCATGTGTCGCAACTTCCTGAAGGGCTTCAACATCGACAGGGAAACCAAACGTGTGAACCGCAAGAATTAACCGGGTGCGAGGCGTAATCGCGGCGGCGATGATTTCCGGTGTTGTGTTGTAAGTTGTCGGATCAATGTCCACGAACTTCGGCTTCAACCCTTCCTGCAAAATCACATTGAGCAACGCTGAGAAAGTGAACGACGGCAGAATGACCTCGGCTCCAGGCTCCAGGCCCAGCGCGCGCACAGCCATGTGCAACGCCGACGTCCCAGAGTTGACTGCGACTGCGTACTTACTCCCCGTGTAATCGCAGAAAGCCTGCTCAAACTCGCCCAGCTTCGGTCCCATGCTCAAATGCGGAGTGCGTAAGACGGCCAGCACCGCCTCGCTGTCGGAGTCGGTGATTTCCGGTTTCGCAAGCGGAATCCGTAGCGTCATATCAATTTTCCACCGCACCACAGAGTCTCGCGCCGCCGCCCGGTTCTCATCGCGAGGCGTGACTCCATGCCACAGTGAGGCTCGCAATAAGGAAATGGCACTTCTCTGCCACGGTGAGGTTCTGAACAGGCAATGAAATGGCAGCCAGAAGGAGAGCGCCAAAAAGGCGAGCCAATGAGACGTTATGCGAAAATCCAGCCCCGTATGGGGCGGAATAAGTTAGCCCCGGACGTAAGTCCGGGGTAGCTGCGGAAGATGAGCGAGTCCCGGTGGGACGGCACAACTTAGCCCAGCGCTTTGAGCGCTGGGTACCATGCGGAATCGGATCCGAGTCCCGGCGCGACGACACAAACATGCGGCAACATCTCATAAAACCTGCGTGGTCGGAGACAAAGGGTACTTCCTGCATTTCACGAGACCCAATGCGCGTGTTTGAAGAGCAACTTCTCTCCTATAGGCGTCTTTGCCAACACGTCCGCGACAATTCTCGACGCTCCGCCGTCCCCGTAAGGACTCTCGAGCCCGCGAATTGAACGCCGAAATTCTGTCGAAACCGCGCGCTCAATCGCACCCCGAATGGCCTTGCGCTCCGCTGGAACGTCAATCACGTTGGCGGCATGCTCCCGCCCCAACTGCCGAATCCCGACATTCACCGCTGGAACTTCCAGTGACGTGGATTCGATGATGCCGCTGCTCGAATTCCCCACGAGCACGCCAACATTAGCCAACAAGCTCAAGTAAGTTCGATGCTCCAGGTTGACGAACACACGCGAGGGTTTGTGCGATGCGGCAAATCTTTCCGCCCGCCGGATCAGCTCACGGCAACCAGCGTCCGCGTTGGGATAAATGAAGATCACTGGCTGTCTAATGCCATCGAGCGCGGCAAACACTTCCTCCGCCTCCGCCAGCGTGTCCTTGAGCAGCGTGACCGGATGACAAATACAGAGAACAGTATCTGTCCCAAGCTTCACACCCAGCTTTTTCTGAACCTGTGCCTTACTAAGCAAACGCTCCCTGCGGAGATGATCGAGAGACAAGCTGCCGCTGAAGGTAATTCGCCAGCGTTCTTCGCCCATAGCGGCAATCCGTTCGGCAGCCTTGCGGGTACAGGCAAAGTGCACGTGGCTTATCTTGGTCAGCGCATTGCGCACAGCGTCATCAATGGCTCCGAGCGTGACTTCTCCACCTTCGATGTGCGCGATGGGAATTCTTAGCGCAAGCGCCACCGCGGCAGGCGCCAGCATTTCATACCGGTCGGCAATCAGCAGCAAAATATCTGGACGCAGACGGTCGAGCGCATCCGCTAGACCGAGCGTCGCAACGCCAATCGTCTTTGCCATGCCGACGTCGGTGTCGGAATCGAGCAGGCACTCGACCGAAGTGGTTCTTTCTGTGGAGATCTGTTTCGCCGTATGCCCGAACTCCGGAGACAGATGCGGCCCGAGCGCAATCACCTGTAGCTCAACCGTCGGATGCCGCGCCAGATCGTCCAGCAACCAGCGCAGATGCGCATAGTCCGCGCGTGAAGATGTAACGATGGCAATTTTTCGCTTCAAGCAGGCTCAACCCGAGATTTGGTCGGCGATGGATTCAACTGGTTCAAGGCTCGTGGCCGAGCCTTCATCGAGAGCCTTGCGCAACAGGGAGCTGCAATAGCGGTCGAACTCGTAGGCTCCCGCTTTGGGAAGCTGTTGCACGAGCGCGTCACTCTTCTGAAAAGCTTCGTTCGCCTCTTTCAGGTTGCCTTCAATCCAGTGAAGCGCGCCTTCTGCCCTCAAGTAATCCGCATTGAAACGAGTCGGTTTCTTGGCTTCCATCCGCGTCCACCACTCGCGCGCGCAAGCAGCATCGCGCCGCACGTAAGCGTTGCCGAAGACAAACTCTGTATGCAGTTCGGCGGGAATATCCGAGACGGATCCGTGATAGATTAATTCGGCCTCTTTCAGCGCTTCCCCAGCCTCGCGAATCTTCCCCTGATCGAGGAAATAGGTATAGGCATACAACTGCAAAAGCAACCCCTGCGTCCCTGCGTTTATGCTGTGCGCTGTCCGCAGGATTGCTTGAATATCGTAATCCCTCGGCCGCAACGGAGTAACCAGACTCGATCCAATCACCGCGACCACCCGGTGGAAATCTCCCCAGGGGCCGTCCGACAGAAGTTGAAAGATCTGCGCGCCATCGGAATAGTTGACGTTGGTCCGTAACGGAACTAGATTAACCGCGCATACAACCAAGCTCCATGCACCGAAAAGGGCAAAGGGCCCCCTTGCCGGTAGGGGTAAATCACTCTTCGCCGCAAATGCGATCCACAACCCGAGCGTGCCTGTAAACAAGGTAACGAAAGGTCCCGCCGCCGCCATACATAAGTAGCGCCAGCGAGGAAAATCGGCAGCAGCCGGGACTACACCCGTTGCACCCCCTACCGACAGAATATCTTGGGGCTTGAATTGAAACTCCCATTTGCCACTGCGAATGCGCCATTGAAACGGCCCAATGACGAAGGCGCGGAGTTTCATGCCGAGTGTCACGCCCGTTGCCGTATGACCAAGTTCATGCAAGGTCGTGATGGCGATCCCCACAAGCATAGCCATCACGATTCGAACCCAGCTACTCTCGCGCTCGGGAATACCCTGTGTTCTGAGCCACGTAATCCACCAATAATAAGCCCCATACCCCGCAGCAAAGAGCAGCAACGGTGCGGTCTTGTTGACCAGATCGTTGGTCCCATCACCAGGAATCCGCAGGTCCTTTTGGATTGTTGCTGCGGAATTGGGTTCCTCGTATCTTCGCCAAAATGCAACCAGCCCAGCAACTCCGATCGCTAGCACCACCCCGATACCCCGGACGGATCGGGAGAGATAGATGATCGGGAGGGAAATCAATATATTTATCACGCTGGCGGCAATTCCCCAGCCCCTCGCCGACGGCTTTCCTTTCCAGACGGTCCACCAAGCGGTCCCGAATACCGTGGCTTGGACTGTAAACAGCGTGAGGACAAGGAGGTTGGCGAGAAGCTGGCGGTGAGGCGCAAAAGCGCTGGGTCGATGAATTGCGCCCACAAGGCTGGAGAACGCTATCCGAAGACATACCAGGGATGCGAATGCGAAAACCCAAGACAGATACTTTCTCAGTGTGTGCATCCTGTAAAGCCGCCTTTTCGAGACAGTGAAGTCTATTCCCGCCGCAGCGAAGAATCCACTCCTTTCGATTCGGGCGCGCAGTCGCGATGTGAGTGATTGCAGTTCATGAGCGCTGTGGATGAATCATTCTCCACCTTAATGAATCATTAACAATCCAGAGGCCGTACCAGCCACCCACATTCCCCGAACTTGATAAACTGGAATCCTTCGCGGGTCGGGCTGGTCTAAACAGAGTCGGGCTTAACATAGTCAGTCTTTACGAAGTAACCCAGGGAGAGAAACTCATGGCGGTGAGCGATCAAGCGGTAGTAACCGGCAAGCAACTGGATCTGATGAGCATCAACACGATCCGCACCTTGTCCATCGACGCGGTGCAAAAGGCTAACTCAGGACACCCCGGCGCACCCATGGCGCTGGCCCCAGTTGCATATGTCTTGTGGCAGCAGTTCTTGCGCTACGATCCTGCGAATCCGGTGTGGCCCAATCGTGACCGATTTGTTTTGTCTAACGGGCACGCGTCCATGCTGCTGTACTCCATGCTGTATCTGTCGGGCGTGAAGTCGGTTGATTCCGAATACAAGGTTTTGGACCGGCCCTCTATCACTCTCGACGACATCAAGAACTTTCGCCAGCTCGACAGTAAAACTCCGGGGCATCCCGAATATCGCCAGACATCAGGGATAGAAACGACGACTGGACCTCTGGGTCAAGGCGTTGGCAACAGCGTCGGCATGGCAATCGCCGCCAAGTGGCTGGAGGCGCGCTACAACCGTCCCGGGTTTGAAGTTTTCAACTACAACGTTTACGCGTTCTGTGGCGATGGCGACATGATGGAAGGCGTCGCGAGCGAGGCCGCATCTCTCGCCGGACATTTGAAGCTGCCGAACCTCTGCTGGATTTACGACGCCAACCAGATCACGCTCGATGGCCCGGCGGACTGGTCGTTCAGCGAAGACGTGGCCATGCGCTTCCGCGCTTATGGATGGCATGTGACTCATGTCGGAGATGCCAATGATCTCGACGCGCTGTCCGGCGCATTCAATGAGTTTCTCGCGACCAAGGACAGGCCAACCCTCGTAATCGTCAACAGCCACATCGGCTATGGCTCTCCTCACAAGCAGGACACCAACGCCGCACACGGAGAAGCTCTCGGTGAAGACGAAGTTCGTCTGGTAAAAAAATTCTACGGCTGGCCGGAAGATGCGCATTTCCTCGTACCCGAGGGGGTGCTCGAACACTTTCAGGATGGCATTGGCCGGCGCGGGCGGGAACTCAGCTCGAAGTGGAACGATCTATTCGGAAAATACAGCAAGCAGTTCGCCGATCTCGCCGACCACATCAACCGCATGCAGCGCCGCGAACTTCCCGACGGTTGGGACAAGAACCTTCCCAGCTTCCCACCGGACGCGAAGGGCGTGGCTACACGTGACAGCTCGGGCCAGGTTCTGAACGCCCTAGCTAAGAATATTCCGTGGCTGCTCGGAGGCTCCGCAGACCTTGCAACTTCGACTAAGACAACGCTGAAGTTCGAAGGCGCGGGTGATTTCAAGGCGGGAAGCTACGGCGGACGCAATTTTCACTTCGGCGTCCGCGAGCATGGTATGGGATCGGCGCTAAATGGAATGGTGATCTCAAAGCTTCGTGCCTTCGGTGGAACATTTTTCAACTTCACCGATTACATGCGCCCAGCTATGCGCCTGGCCGCGATTACCGAGATCCCAGTGATTTACGTCCTGACTCATGATTCGATCGGCCTTGGTGAAGACGGTCCTACACATCAACCAGTTGAGCAACTAGCTTCGCTTCGTGCGATGCCTCACATGATCGTTATGCGTCCCGGCGACGCCAATGAAGTTGTCGAGGCGTGGAAAACCATAATGCCCTTCAAACACAGCCCAGTCGCGCTGGTCCTCACCCGCCAGGCGCTGCCCACGATCGACCGGTCGAAGTATGCACCGGCTTCTGGCGTTTCTAAAGGTGGGTATGTTCTGGTCGATGCACAAGGTGGGAAACCAGAAGTCATTCTTATCGGCACTGGAAGTGAACTTTCACTCTGCGTTAGCGCCTACGAAAAGCTCACGGCGGAGGGCGTTCGCGCACGCGTAGTTAGCATGCCCTCAACGGACATCTTCGACGCCCAGGACGATGCTTACAAGAAGTCCGTTCTTCCGCCCGAGGTAAAGGCGCGCGTTTCCGTCGAAGCTGGATCTGTTTTCGGATGGGAGAGGTACGTCGGGCTCGAGGGAGCCATCATTGGCATGACCACATTCGGAGGCTCCGCTCCAATAAAAGATCTCATGAAAAAATTCGGATTCACTACCGAACACGTCCTACAAGCCGCCAAAGAAGTTTTGGCGCGTACGAAATAGAAGAGAGGCGTATTATGCAGCCCACCGGCGTACTCGATACCGCGAAAGCCACCAATCCATTAAAAGATCTTCTGAAGTTCGGCCAGTCGGTCTGGCTCGATTACATCCGCCGCGACCTGATCACCAGCGGCGAGCTCAAGCGTCTGATCGAAGAAGATGGCCTGCGCGGCATGACTTCGAATCCTGCGATATTCGAAAAAGCCATCGCCGGGAGTACAGATTACGCGGACATTCTAGAGTCACTGCGCAGGCGGCAGGATCTCGACGCGAAGGCCCGTTATGAAACTATTGCCATTCGCGATATTCAGGACGCTGCCGACCTGCTTCGCCCGGTCTATCAGGAATCGAAGCGCCGCGACGGCTACATCAGCCTGGAAGTTTCGCCCTATCTTGCCCGCGATACTCAGGGCACCCTCGAAGAAGCTCGGCGTCTCTGGAAATCGGTGGACCGTCCCAACATCATGATCAAAGTTCCGGGCACGGCGGAAGGCATTCCAGCGTTTGAACAACTGATCAGCGAAGGCATCAACGTCAATGTGACCCTGCTTTTCTCACAAGAGGTTTATCAAAAGGTTGCGGAAGCTTACATTCGTGGCCTCGCAAAATTTGCCGCAGGCGGAGGAGAGACGGGCCGAGTAGCCAGCGTCGCCAGCTTCTTCATCAGCCGCATTGACAATTCCATTGACTCGGAAATTTCCGCGCGCCTTAAGTCGGCGAAGAGTCCCGCGGAGGAAAAGAAGCTCAAAGGCCTGCTGGGGAAAGTTGCTATCGCGAACGGCAAGCTCGCATATCAGCGTTACTTGAACATTTTTTCCGACCCTGCCTGGGAAAAACTCAGAACGCAGGGCGGTCAGACCCAACGTGTGCTCTGGGCCAGCACCAGCACTAAGAATCCTGCCTATCCTGACATCCTGTACGTTCAAGAGATGATTGGGCCGGATACCGTTAACACAATTCCTCCCGCAACTTTCGACGCATTTCGCGATCATGGTCAGCCGCGTGAAACCCTGACCGAAGACGTTGAAGGCGCAAAGCGCGTAATGCAGAAACTGGCCGAAGTGGGAATCTCGATTGATGCAGTCACCGACAAACTTACCGACGACGGCGTGCGTTTGTTTGAAGAAGCTTTCGACAAGCTGTTGGCGGCGGTCGAAAAGAGTACGCAGGGTGGCACTACCCCAAAAATCAGCCAGCAAAGTTACAAGCTGGCACCCGCCCTGGCCGCGGGAGCGACAGAGGCGGTCAATGATTGGCGCGCTGGCGGGAAAGTCCGGCGGCTCTGGCAGCGCGACGCATCTCTGTGGACGAGCAGCGACGAGGCCCAGTGGCTGGGATGGCTCGACATCAATGAAAAGCAACTCGAGAAGAAAGATCAATTTCAGCGCCTGGCAGATGAGATCTGCAAAGAAAATTTCAGCGACATTCTCTTGCTCGGCATGGGAGGTTCGAGCCTCTGCCCCGAAGTTTTGGAAAAAACCTTTGGCCACATAAAAGGCTTTCCCCAACTGCATGTGCTCGATTCGACGGATCCAGCGCAGGTGAAAGCCTTCGAGAAAAAGATTGATCTTGAGAAGACTCTTTTCATTGTTTCCAGCAAGTCCGGCAGCACGCTGGAACCGAATATCTTCAAACAATATTTCTTTGACCGGGTAAAGCAGACCGTGGGCGCCGAGAAAGCTGGAAGCCAGTTTATCGCAATCACTGATCCCGGTTCCAAGCTGCAATCCGAGGCCGAGGCGGACAAGTTCCGCTACATTTTCCACGGCGATCCCAGCATTGGTGGCCGCTACTCGGCACTTTCGAATTTCGGTATTGTCCCTGCCGCAGTGATGGGACTTGATGTGGCGAAGTTCCTCGATCGCACTGAAGAAATGGTGCAGGCTTGCGCCGCATCCGTTCCTGTGGAAAAAAATCCTGGGGTGATGCTCGGAATTATTCTTGGTGTCGCCGCAAAATCAGGGCGCGACAAAGTCACGATTGTTACCTCTCCTGCGATCGCGGATTTGGGCGCGTGGCTTGAGCAACTTCTCGCTGAATCTACCGGCAAACAGGGAAAAGGAATTGTTCCTGTCGATCGCGAAAGGCTCGCCGCGCCTGAGACGTACGGCAACGACCGCATCTTCGCCTATGTGCGTTCCGAATCTGCGCCTGACCCGAAACAGGATGCCAAGGTGGCAGCTTTGGAGAGCGCGGGCCAGCCCGTGGTCCGCATTTCTCTAAATGACACTTACGATCTTGGCCAGGAATTCTTCCGCTGGGAGATCGCCACTGCGGTAGCCGGTTCGATCATTGGGATCAACGCATTCAACCAGCCCGACGTTGAAGCCAGCAAGATCGAGACCCGCAAACTGACAAGTGAATACGAGAAGAGCGGCTCGCTTCCGGCAGAGAAACCTCTCTTCGAACAGAACGGCATTAAGCTTTTCACCGATCCGAAGAATGCGCAGGCGTTAGAGAAGCACGATTCAGTCGTTAGCTACCTTCGCGCTCACCTGGCTCGGATCAGCGCCGGTGATTATTTCGGCCTGTTGGCGTATGTCGAAATGAATGAGCCGCACGATGCAAAATTGCGGGAGGTTCGGCACACTGTTCGTGATGCCAAGCGCGTGGCCACGTGCCTTGGCTTTGGTCCCCGCTTTTTGCATTCGACCGGACAGGCGTACAAGGGCGGACCAAATAGCGGCATCTTCCTGCAGATCACATGCGATGACGCGGTTGATGTGCCCGTACCCGGACAGCGCTATACGTTCGGGATCGTCAAAGCAGCACAAGCCCGTGGAGATTTCCAGGTGCTCGCCGACCGTGGCCGCCGGGCCCTACGTGTCCACTTGGGCAGCGATGTTGATGCGGGACTATCGGTCCTGGGTGACGCCGTTCGTGAGGCTTTGAAATAGTTTCTCCTCTGTGCTCTCTGTGTCCTCTATGGTTAGAAAAACCCTTAACCACAGAGGACACAGAGGTGCACAGAGGAATTGCCACGGAGGACATACATGCGTCTGGGAATGGTCGGTCTGGGCAGAATGGGCGCTAATATGGCGCGCCGCCTCATGCGTGGCGGCCACGAAGTAGTCGTCACCGATCTGAGCCCGGAGGCGGTAAAAGACATAGCCACAGAGGGAGCGATCCCTTCGTCCTCACTTGACGATTTCTGTTCAAAGCTCGGCTCCCCGCGCATCGCGTGGCTCATGGTCCCCGCAGGTGGACCGACCGAGAGCACCGCCCAGGCCATCGCCCAGAAAATGCAGCCCGGAGACATCCTGATCGACGGCGGAAATTCTTATTTCAAAGACGACACCCGCCGCTCCAAGCTTTTCGGCGAAAAGGGCATTCACTACGTTGACGTCGGAACCAGCGGCGGAGTCTGGGGACTGGAGCGCGGCTACTGCATGATGCTCGGCGGCCCAAAAGAAATCGTTGCCCAACTTGATCCCATTTTCAAAACTCTCGCTCCCGGATGCGGTGATATTCCGCGCACTCCCGGACGCGAGAAACTAAAAGGCACCGCCGAAGAAGGTTACGTCTATTGCGGCCCCTCGGGCGCCGGCCATTTTGTGAAAATGGTGCATAACGGAATTGAATACGGCATGATGCAGGCCTATGCCGAGGGCTTCGACATCTTCCGCAATGCGAACAAGCCGGAACTTCCGAAGGATCAGCAGTACGATCTGAACCTCGCCGATATTGCTGAAGTCTGGCGAAGAGGCAGCGTGGTCAGTTCATGGCTGCTGGACTTGACTGCCATTGCCCTCGCAGAAAATGCCACGCTTTCCGAGTACAGCGGGTTTGTTCAGGACTCCGGCGAAGGCCGATGGACAATCGAAGCCGCCATAGATGAAGCTGTTCCCGTGGATGTCCTCTCAGCTGCGCTGTTCGTGCGTTTCCGATCGCGGCAGGAGCACACGTTCGCCGAAAAAGTCCTCTCTGCCATGCGGCAAAAATTCGGTGGACACGTTGAACCGGTAGCTGGAAAGAAGACTGCCTGAGATTTGGAGAAATGGCGATGGCACAAGCGGAAGTTCTCCCTCGAGCCCAGCAGCGCACTCCCGGGCGGCCCGCTGATCCATGCATCATGGTGATCTTCGGCGCGGCCGGCGACTTGACGTGTCGCAAGTTGATTCCCGCGCTCTACAACCTGGCAAAAGCACAGCTTCTTTCGCGCGAGTTCGCCATCGTCGGCGTGGCTCACAGCTCAATGACCACCGAAGAGTTCCGCAAGAAGCTCTCCGAGGACATTCGCCGTTACGCCGGAAGCGAAGTTGATCCGGATATTTGGGAATGGTTTACCGGCCGCCTGTACTACATCCCCGCCGAGTTCGACGATAAGAATCTTTATCCACAATTGAAGACCACACTGGAAAAGCTCGATCAGGAACACTCGACCCACGGCAACTTTTTTTTCTATCTGGCTACGGCTCCAGACTTCTTCGGTCCCATTGTCGAACAGCTCTGTTCCGCTGGACTGATGGAGGAGAAAGACCATTACTGGCGGCGGGTGATCGTCGAAAAACCGTTTGGCCGCGATCTGGACTCAGCCAAGACCCTGAACCAGCAACTTCTCAGGTTCGCCAATGAGAAACAGATTTACCGCATTGATCACTATCTTGGAAAAGAGACCGTCCAGAACATTTTGGCATTTCGTTTCGCTAATGGAATCTTCGAACCCATCTGGAACCGCCGTTACATTGATCACGTGCAAATCACCGTCGCCGAAACCGTCGGCGTTGAGTCACGCGGCAGTTACTACGACTCTGCGGGCGCGCTCCGCGACATGGTCCCCAACCACATCATGCAGCTCATTAGCCTGACTTCGATGGAACCGCCAATTTCCTTCGAAGCCAACGCCGTTCGAGATGAGCAAGCCAAGATTCTGCATGCCATCCAGCCCCTCTCTTCCGAGGATGTCTTAAGCCGCACCGTTCGCGGCCAGTACGGGCCTGGGATCGAAGACTCTCATCGCGTGCCTGGATATCGAAATGAAGCTGACGTCCCCCCTGATTCCCGCACCGAAACCTTCGTGGCCATGAAGCTTGCCATAGATAACTGGCGATGGGCTGATGTTCCCTTCTATCTGCGCACCGGAAAACATCTCGCTGCTCAGACCACGGAAATCGTAATTCAATTTCGCCGCGCGCCCTTCGTTCTCTTCCGCGACACGCCGGTTGAAAATCTAATGCCCAACCAACTTGTACTTCATATCCAGCCTGAAGAAGGAATCTCTCTCCAGTTTGCCGCCAAAGTTCCCGGCCCCGTTATGCGCTTGGGTGCAGTGGACATGAATTTCAAGTACGCTGATTACTTCGGCACTCAACCCAGCACCGGATACGAGCGCCTGCTGCACGACTGCATGATCGGCGATGCCACGCTATTTCAGCGCGCCGACATGGTCGAGGCCGGCTGGTGTGTGGTAAGTCCGGTATTGGACGTTTGGAAAGCTCTGCCACCGCGGAACTTCCCGAACTATCCCGCCGGCAGTTGGGGGCCGAAGGAAGCAGACGAACTGCTCGAGCGCGACGGACGGCACTGGAGGAACTTCGACAAATGATCCTGGCAGGCGACATCGGAGGCACCAACGCAAGACTGGCCCTCTTTGATGTGCAGAATGGCCAATTCAACCTAGTCTCAGCAACCATCTTTCCCAGCCGGCGGTATTCCAGCCTCGATAAGATCGTCAGTGAGTTTGTGCAGACCGCCGGCGTTCGTCCGCTGCAAGCCTGCTTCGGCGTCGCTGGCCCAGTCACAAACGGCAGGGTCGAGACTTCGAACCTTCCCTGGACAATCGAATCCAAGCGCCTTGCCAACGAACTCAGTCTTGAGAACACAACCTTGATCAACGACCTTGAAGCCACGGGTTGGGGAATCGCCGCTTTGTCTCCAGACGACCTAGTGTCGCTGAACCATGTCTCTGGGAAGAGCGAGGGCAATCAAGCCATAATTGCTGCTGGCACCGGACTTGGCCAAGGCGGCCTCTACTGGGACGGCTCGCGGCATCACGTCTTCGCTACCGAGGGCGGCCATTGTGATTTTGCTCCACTCAACGACTTGCAAGTCGAACTCTTTCGATATCTGCACGCGCGCTACGGACACGTGAGCTACGAGCGCATCGTCTCTGGCCCCGGACTGGTAAATGTGTTCGAGTTCTTGCGCGATACTGGTAAAGGCAAGGTGCCGGATTGGCTCGCCGAACAGATGCTCAAGATGGATCCCGCGGCCGCTATCTCAGAGGCAGCGATGGAAAGCAAGTGCACTATGTGCGCTCAAGCGCTGGATATTTTCGTTTCCGTTTTGGGAGCCGAAGCCGGAAACCTGGCGCTGAAGCTGAAAGCAACTGGCGGAGTCTTCCTGGCTGGCGGCATCGCCCCAAAAATCCTAGCCAGACTTACCACGCCTATTTTTCTTCAGGCTTTCCTGGGTAAAGGCCGCATGCAGCACTTGATGGAAATCATGCCCATCAAGGTCATCACCAACGACAAACTTGCTCTGCTGGGCGCCGCGCGCTGCGCCTTGCTCGAAGCCGCCTAAGATGGCCTCCGAGCCCAAGTCCGAATTTTCGCCTCGCCTCAGGATTTGCTTCGCGCCGCTGCAGAACTGTTCTTCTGCCAATCTACCCTGCCAGCGGGTAAAGCCAGCGGAAGGAGAATTGCTATGGCTACTGGACCAGGGAAACTATGAAAGAAGCACTCAGAACTCAGCTATCAGGGCTTGACGGTTGAGTTCTTTGGTCGATGCGGGAAAAGTTGGTGGTTGCGGAAGGGTTCTTGGTTGAATGCTGAATGCTTCTTAAAACACTGGCGCAAGATTGTGCATCTTCTGGTATAGCTTGCGGTCCACTGTTCGCAAAACTTCTTCTAAGCTGCTTCCTGTAACATAAGCCGCCATGCCCCATGTGAACGAGAGTTGGTAAGTCTTGTCATTGGACGCGTTCCACTCGTCGAGACACTTCAATAGTCGTTGCAGAGGACACTCAGCGTTTTGTTCGGTGGTGTCCGGCATCACCGCTAAGAATTCATCCCCACCTTGGCGGAACAGCAGGTCGCCGCCGCGAAACACTCTCTTCATTAACCCGGCAAACTCGGTTAGGACACGGTTTCCTTCCATGCTCCCCAATTTTGCATTCAGCTCACGGAATCCATTGATGTCGAAAATAAGAAAAGTGAGCGGCTCTCCGCTGCGATTGGTCCGCGCAAGCTGATGCGAAATTAGCTCGTTAAGGGCCCGGCGATTGAAAAGTTGCGTTAGGGGGTCAATAAGAGACAGGCTTTCCAAACGCTCGTTCAGGACCAATTCACTAATTAACGCCTTGCGGGTCGAGTTGAGCGCAACGCGCTGCGCCATGAGATATATATTGAAAAGGACAATCAGGCAGATAAGCCCGAAGAAGAGTTGCGGCAGATAAGACTGCTCGATTCGGATGAAACGCTGTGTCCACACGAGATTGGGCGCGATCAACGCCAAGAATCCACCCGTGAGCACCAGAATGACGAGACTGACAATCGACCACAACTGCATGTCACGGCTCGACAGGTCGTGGATCTGTCGTTGAATGTCCTCGGCTCGCGCCAGCATGGACGGCTGTTCTTGCCTGACCTGCGACATCCCACTCCCCCTTGCGAAGAACACACCTTGCCCGAACGCTTCCTTCAATACGTTAGTAGAGTCAGGTCGGAAAGTCTGGCGAAATCCCCCTCGCGGAAGTTACCTTGGTAAGGGATAAATTAAAAGCGTTTAACCGCGGAGGAAGCAAAGGGACGCAAAGATCGCGAAGAAGAGCTTCTCTTTGCGTACTTTGCGACCTTTGCGGTTAAGAGCTTTTGATTAGCCAGTTGCGGATTGCTGATTGTCATCGCCAACCAGCCGGGCTAGCGACTGCTCATAGGGAGCACGAGCAATGCCGCGCTCCGTCACAATTGCAGTAACGTACTTCGCCGGAGTCACGTCGAATGCAGGGTTTTCGACTTGTACTCCTGCTGGAGTGATCGCCTTGCCAGCAAAATGAGTCACTTCTAACGGATTTCTCTGCTCGATAGGAATTTTGCTGCCGTCTAAAGTCTCAAGGTCCACAGTCGAAATTGGTGCCGCAACATAAAAAGGGATCTCGTGCTCTTTTGCCAGCACTGCAACTGTGTAGGTTCCGATCTTATTGGCGACGTCGCCGTTGGCAGCGATCCTGTCGGCGCCAACGATAACCGCCCCTATTTTCCCCTGCCGCATGATTGCGCCGGACATGTTGTCGGAGATAACGATCGTCGGAATGCCATCTTTCATTAGCTCCCATGCGGTCAGTCGCGAGCCCTGCAAGAACGGCCGAGTTTCATCCGCGAATACGTGGATTTTCTTCCCGCCTTCGATGGCTGCGCGGATAACTCCGAGCGCAGTGCCGTAACCACACGTGGCCAGCGCGCCCGCATTGCAGTGAGTCAGGACTCCTCCGCTCGCCGGCATCAGCGCGGCGCCATGACGTCCCATGGCTTGATTGATAGCAATGTCTTCAGCGTGCATGCGCTGCGCTTCTTCGACCAGCGCTTGCCTAATCTGCGCCACCGGGCGAACTCGAAGAGTTTCGAATTTCCGCTGCATGCGCCGGATCGCCCAAAACAAATTGACCGCGGTGGGACGCGTCTTGCCAATTACGTCGCAAATTTCGTCGAAGTCGCGCTTCAGGTCACCCGGAGTCTCCGCTTTGGAATTCTTTACTCCGAGTGCAATGCCCATAGCAGCAGCAACTCCGATGGCTGGAGCTCCACGCACCACCATGTTGCGAATCACATCCGCAACTTCCTGGTAGGTTTTGCAATTGACATACGTCTCTTCGGTCGGCAGCTTCGTCTGATCGATGAAGCGCACGCCGCGATCGGTCCATTCAAGGGTTTGGATCATAGAGTCAGTCGTTGGTCCTTAGTCGTTCGTCGTTGGCCTTAGGCACTACGCATCGGGTGCCCGTTCTAGTCGCGTTTTTTGCGCCTAGGGCGGGCTAGCTGATGGCTGACGGCTGATAGCTAAATGCTCTTTCCTAACCTCATTCGCCGCAAAAATCGCAACAAATGGCGCCGGAGTTGCTGCCTTCTCCACGCTCGCTCTTCCGCCCGATTCTTCCCGCTCCACCAGGCACATCACGCCTATGACTTCAAAGCCGAACTCGCGAGCCGATTCAATTGCTTGGACCGTAGATGACCCGGTTGTGCAGACATCATCCACAATCACGACTCGCGCATCCTTCTCTCTAAAACCTTCAATTCTCTGTCCGGTGCCGTGCTGCTTCTCTGCTTTTCGCACCAGAAAACCGTGCAGAGTGCCGCTGGTCACCGCGACTGCAACAACAATCGGGTCGGCCCCCATTGTTAGTCCGCCAATGGCTTGCGGATTCCATCCCTGTCGCCGGATTTCTTGCAAGAATACTTGGCCGGTCAGTTGCGCGCCACGCGCATCGAGCGTTGTGGTCCGGCAATCAATGTAATAGTCGCTCATCAGGCCAGACGCCAGCTTGATCGGGCCAAACCGGAAAGACTTGGCGGCCAGCAACCGCAACAATTCCTCACGCGCGGATGACATGAATTTCAAGATAGCAGAATGCTCTAGCCGGACGCAGCGGCTAGTGCGTAAGCTTGCCCGCATGCGCGCTGGCGAACAGCCCTAGGGTTACGAGCGTCGAGTTATAGGCAACATGCACCACGAAACTCGCGGCCACCGAGCCGGTTTTAGCGCGCACAATTGTGAGGACCAATCCAACTAGAAAGATGATCAGCACCAGTCCCCAGGCGAACCCTAACTGTGCGGCATGAATCAGCCCGAATCCCACGGAAGTGGTCAAAACCCCGATAGCGACTCCAAACCTGCGCGCAACCACCGGATACAGAAATCCGCGGAAGAAGAGCTCTTCCATCAAAGGCCCAAAGCTGACCGCGAGAATACCTGTCATTAAAGCCGCCAGTGGAGTTTTTAGAAATTCCTCCAAAGGAATGTGCTTCGGCAACTCGAAAAAACGTTCAAGGCCCTGCAACGAAACCAGTGCGACCCCCAATGTCGCAAGCATCGGCCAATAGCGTCGTGGCCAATCCCAATGGACCGATTCCCAAAAGGAGCGGTGAAACTTACCTTCGACAAACATCACCATGTAGACAGCGATCACCGCGTACCAGCCGAACTGGGTCGAGAGCGCGATCCACGGTTTTTGCGCCACGGTTAGCCAGGGCAGTCCGCGATAGATCACCCGCTGTGCAACCAGTGCGGTGATCGGAATAATCAGGTAGGGCACAACAAACATAAGGATGCCGATGCGGGTAACATCCCAACCATTCCACGGCGGATTTTCAGAAGGTTGTTTCGAGACCGGAACTTGCTCCGCTGCGGGCAAGGCAGCAGTCTGCGGCGAAGCCTCAGGCCATCCTGAGTTTGAAGTCATAAGTTGAATTTACACGAAATCAAGGGCGGGCTATCCCTTTTCAACAAGCTCCAATGCCTGTTCTCACATCCCGAAGAAGACAACTCGCCTGCATGATGAGATCTGTGGAACGCTCAGGCAGTTTCCGCAGTGCGCTTCACCAGCGGCTTACGGGTGAGGTCAGTCGCAGCAAAATAACTCGCCAACGCTTGCCCGGTATAAGACTTTTTGTTCCGTGCCACCTGCTCTGGCGTTCCCTGAGCTACGACCCTGCCGCCTTCTTCCCCACCTTCCGGTCCAAGGTCAATAAGCCAGTCGGCATTGCGAATCACGTCCAGATTGTGCTCGATGATCACAATCGTGTTGCCGAGATCCGTCAACCGATGCAGCACTTGGAGCAGTTTGCGAACGTCATCGAAGTGCAGCCCCGTGGTCGGCTCATCCAGCAGATAAAGCGTTCGTCCAGTTTGCCGCTTGCTCAATTCGCGCGTTAGTTTGATTCGCTGTGCCTCGCCGCCTGACAACGTCACCGCTGATTGTCCGAGGTGCAGATATCCCAATCCCACATCCACTAACGTCTGCAATTTCTGCCGGATCTGCGGGATGTTCTCGAGCACTGGCAGCGCCTCGGAAACTGGCGTCTCGAGCAGATCGGCAATCGAATATCCTTTGTACTTCACCGCCAGGGTTTCCTGGTTGTACCGTCTTCCGCTACATATTTCGCAAACCACATATACGTCGGGAAGAAAATTCATTTCGATTCGCCGCTGCCCTTCCCCCTGGCACGCTTCGCAGCGCCCTCCAGCGACGTTGAACGAAAACCGGCCGGGTTTGTACCCGCGTTCGCGGGACTCGGGCAGCATCGCGTAGAGATCGCGCATGTGCGTGAACACGCCGGTATAGGTCGCTGGATTCGATCGCGGCGTGCGTCCGATCGGCGACTGGTCAATGCGAATTACTTTGTCGATGTTTTCCGCTCCGGCAATCGCTTTGTGTGCTCCCGCCTGTTCACGCGAACGGTAGAGCGTCTTGGCCAGCGAGCGATACAAAATGTCATTCACAAGGGTGGACTTGCCTGATCCGGAGACTCCGGTGACCACATTGATCAGCCCGAGCGGGAAGCTTACGTCCACATTCTTCAGGTTGTTCTCGCGCGCACCCAGGACGGTAATCGCATTTCCATTCACCGGCCGCCGTTCGGAGCGCATTTCGATCCGCGTCTGTCCCGACATATATGCCCCAGTGAGCGATTCCGGCACATGCATGATTGCCTCCGGCGCGCCATGCGCAACCACTTCGCCGCCGTGTCTCCCGGCTCCCGGCCCCAGGTCAATCACATAGTCCGCGCGTCGTATGGTCTCTTCATCGTGCTCTACCACCAGCACTGTGTTGCCAAGATCGCGCAGTTCCTCCAGCGCTCGTAGAAGTCGTCCATTGTCGCGATGATGCAACCCGATTGAGGGCTCGTCCAGCACGTAAAGCACACCGCGCAGCTTAGATCCGATTTGCGTCGCCAGCCGGATGCGCTGTCCTTCGCCCCCGGACAAGGTGGCGGCAGAACGGCTCAACGAGATATAGCCCAGGCCGACGGCATCGAGAAACTGCAGTCGTTCTACAATCTCGTGCATGATGCGACCGGCGATCTGCGCCTCCCGTCCGGCGAGTTTTATGTTGCGTGCTTTTTCCAAGGCCCGTGAAACCGGCATGGCAGTGAAGGCAGCGATTGACATGCCTTCGACCTGCACTGCCAGGCTCTCCGGACGCAAGCGTTTTCCATGGCAGGCCGGGCACTCCGTCGCCGACATGTGCTCCATCAGCCAATCGTGATAGGTCTCTGAGCTGGACTCATCCAGCGCGCTCTTCAGATATCCGAAGATCCCCAAAAAACCAGTCTTGCCACGCTTCTCGGGCTCGCCATAAAAGAACAGGTTCTGGATTTTTTCCGGCAGCTTATCAAACGGCGTATCCAGATCAATGCCGTAGGCGGCAGCAACGATTTTGATTTGATTAATGAGATTTTGCGAAGCCGACCCTGGCCCTAAAGCGCCTCCGAGCAGCGGCTTTGACCAGTCGTTGATTATCTTCGCGGGATCGAAATCGAACTTGCTCCCAAGTCCGTGGCATTCCGGACAAGCGCCGTATGCGCTATTGAACGAAAACGATCGCGGCTCAAGTTTCGGCACATCGATGCCGCAATCCGGACACGCCAGCCGCTCGGAATACAACTGCTCCTCTCCCCCAACGATCGCCACCTGCACCAACCCGCCCGCGAGCTTCATCGCGAGAGTGATCGACATCTCGAGGCGTTGCTCGATTCCCGCCTTCACCAGCAGCCGGTCAACGACCACTTCAATGGTGTGGTTCTTTCTCTTGTCCAGCACAATCTCGTCTTCCAGGCTGACCAGTTCGCCGTCAACACGCGCACGAGTGAAACCATGCTTGGCTAACTTTTCCATCTCTTGTTTAAATTCGCCTTTGCGTCCCCGTACGATGGGCGCCAGTACCATGACCCGGTCTTCCGGGGTCAGAGCCATTACGCGTTGCACGATCTGGGCGGCGGTTTGCCGCGAAATCGCTCGTCCGCATTTGGGACAATGGGGAATCCCGATAGAAGCGAATAGCAGACGAAGATAGTCGTAGATTTCTGTGATTGTTCCCACAGTCGAACGCGGGCTGCGGCTAGTAGTTTTCTGTTCGATAGAAATGGACGGGCTCAGCCCATCAATCGAGTCCACGTCCGGGCGTTCCATTTGGTCGAGAAATTGGCGTGCATACGCGGAAAGCGTCTCCACGTAGCGACGCTGTCCTTCGGCGTAAATCGTGTCGAATGCTAGAGATGACTTGCCCGAGCCGCTCAAGCCAGTGATCACCGTCAGCGTGTTGCGGGGGATCTCGATGTTGATGTTTTTGAGGTTATGTTGCCGGGCCCCCCTTACCGAAATTTCCTTAATGGCCATTGTCCGACGGAATGATGAACCTTCGTAATGTGGACGGGTCCCCAGAATTGTTGGAGAGTGGGGATGCGTAGCTTTACTCACGTATCTTATTTGTAAACAGCGGCATGCGTCAACGCGGGTAAAGTGATGAAGCGCACCGGGCTTTCCAACTTTTTCTGCAAAAGGTTGAGGTAGAGCGCCGGAATGCAGTCCGTTGCTTGCTGCCGCTGGATTGACGGGAAAGTGGGCCGAACTTGGGGAACCTGTTAGTTGCAGTTGTACTTAGCTTCACCGTGGCTGGATCGCTGGCTCTGGGAATTGCGGCTGCATATACGATGGTAATAGGCCTCCTGCACGCCTTCGCTTACAGCTCTCGCAAGCCTCGCCCGAGCTTGGTTTTGGCAACCTCGCAACCTCAGATCAGCGGCGACTGAAAATCAGCCCTCAGCCCTCAGCCCTCAGCCGCCCGTCTCAGCATCTTTCTTGATGAACCCCTTTAAATTCTCTCCGGCAGTCCTCTTGCTCTAGTTCCCTCAAGCGAGGTGAATCTTGGACAGCGGATACATGCGGCATGTACTGCCCTTAAGACCCAGGCTAGTGCGCTCGAATTGGCGGCCAACAACATCGCCAATGTGAACACTACCGGATGTCGCGGTCAGACCCCTTCGTTCCGTTCCATGCTGGTTGCGAGTTCGCCCTCGCGGCAGAGCGGATGGAATCGGTTGGTGAATGAGTTCGCCGTACTCGACGGAGCCCGTCTCGACATGGCGCAAGGAAACCTCGAGCACACCGGGAACCATCTTGATCTTGCTCTCGAAGGCCCCGGCTTCTTTGCCGTACAGACCAAGGCCGGTACGCTTTACACCCGCAATGGGAACTTCCGGATGTCGGTGTCAGGCCAGCTTGTCACTTCCGCAGGCGATTCCCTGCTTGGTGCTTCCGGTCCGATCAATCTGCCGAGCGGGGATGTTTCCATCAGTCCAGACGGAACGGTCTCAGTCGCTGGTGCTGTGGCGGGGAAGCTCCGCGTCGTTTCCTTCGAGGCAAAAACCCAGCTCACAGCGGCAGGTGGCTCTTACTATTCGGAGCCGGCTGTGGGGGTGTCGTCGACGGCGGCGACCGGAATGAGCGCCCAGGAGATGAACCTGGACAACGTTGCCAATAATCTCGCGAACTCGAGCACTGCTGGATTTCGCAAGCGCCGGCTGCAGTTTGAAGATTTGCTGTACCAGAACATCGTGATGCCGGGCGCAGCTTCCACCCAGCAGACCACGGTTGCCGCCAGGCCTTCAAATCGGGCTCGGTTCGCGCTCGGGGGATTTTTGATGGGGACATTTTGACGCGAACTCTGACGAGAACAGTGCGAGGCTGGATTACGGCCATAGCAGTCTCCATGTCTGTTCTTGCCGCGCGCGCCGAAGACACTGTCCACAGCGCGCTGATTCGCGATATTGCGAACGTGGACGGTGTGCGCGAGAACCCCGTCCTTGGATACGTGAAGCCCAGCTCGGCTACAATGTGGAGATGTCCTGGCCCACTTCATCGGGCTCTAGAGAGAAACGCCGCAATGCCTCGCGGCGCGCTTCGCGCCTGGATGTTACGGGTTTGATCGTCGTGGCCATTCTGATTCTAGCCATCACCATCACACGCTATTGGCAGAACCTTCACTGGAGCACTCGCTGATTGCCTGCCGATCCGCTGCTGGTTGTAATTCTTGGCCCCACGGGCAGCGGTAAGACTTCTCTCTCTGTACAACTCGCAAGGCGATTCAAGGGCGAAATCGTAAATTGCGATTCGGTTGCAATGTATCGCGAATTCCGCATCGGGACCGCAAAACCGACTTCTGAAGAACTATCCCTCGCTCCGCATCATCTATTCGACGAGATCAACCCGCTCGGCCATACCACCGCTGGAGAGTACGCGCGCAGGGCTAAGAACGTTATTCAGGAAATTCGAAACCGCAGCGCGCTGCCCATAGTGGTTGGAGGGACTGGTCTCTATTTGCGGGCGTTGCTCGAAGGATTGTTCGCTGGGCCGGTACGCTCAGAAGAGCTACGAGAACGGCTACGAGAGCGGCAGCAAAACCGGGGCTCTCAGCACTTGCATCGGATACTACAGCACCTCGACCCCGAAGCCGCCCGCAAGATCCATGCGAACGATGTTCCCAAGCTTATTCGAGCAATCGAGGTCTGTATTTTGTCGCGCACATCTATGAGCGAGCAATTGCAGCAGGGCCGGGATGCGCTGAAGGGATTCGTTATCCTGCGGATCGGGCTCGATCCCGAACGCGCCCAGCTTTACCAGCGCATCAACCGGCGCGTACAAACGATGTTCGACCAGGGTCTGGTTGAAGAAACGGAAGCGTTATTCAAGAAATACGGCGAAGCGGCTCCGCCGATAAGGTCCATCGGATACAAGCAAGTTGTCCAACTTGTGAAGGGCGAGATAAATCGCGATGCGGCGATAAGCGCTGTTCAGCAGGCGCATCGGAATTACGCAAAGCGGCAAATGACCTGGTTTCGTCGCGAGCCGGATGTAAGCTGGATCAATGGCTTCGGCGATCAGCCCGAAACTCCAGAACAGGCATCCGAGCTAATCGATCATCTTCTCAAATAACGCGTGTGGCAGAGTTGAATTTCGCCGGTCTCGAGGATCCGACCTCCTCACGTGATATTTTCTAAGCATGTTTCGACGGGCACTTTCTCTAGCGCTGGTCGTAGTTCTAGTCCTCCCTGCTGTTGCCAAACCCAAATATCAACCGTTGCCCGTCCGCTTAGATCGCGACGGCGAAAAATGGGCGGAGAAGACTCTTCACAAGATGTCCATCGAGGAAAAGATTGGCCAGTTGTTCATGATTTGGACCCGGGCAGAGTTCCTGAACGCGAACAGCCCTGAATATCTGCGCCTGCGCGACACCATGAACAAATATCACGTCGGCTCATTTGCTATGACCGTGCGCTACGATCCGCCGTTTCTTTACCGCAATGAACCGTACGAAGCAGCAGACCTGCTGAACCGGTTGCAGCGCGATTCCAAACTGCCGCTGCTGATTGCAGCCGATTTTGAATTAGGTCTCAGCAATCGCCTGAACGGCACGACCAGTTTCCCGAACGCAATGGCGATCGGAGCTACCGGACATCTGGATTACGCGGAAGCATTTGGAAGAATTACAGGACAAGAGGCTCGTGCCATTGGAGTGCACTGGAACTTTTTCCCGGTGGCCGATGTGAATTCAAATCCCGACAATCCCATCATCAACACGCGTTCTTTTGGTGAGGACCCACAACAGGTCGGCGATCTTGTCACTGCCTACATTCGGGGCGCACATTCCGCCGGGTTGCTGACAACAGCCAAACATTTTCCCGGACACGGCGATACTGCAACTGACTCTCATTTGGGATTGGCGCAGGTGAGCGGTGATCGCGCGCGCCTCGATGCAGTGGAATTGCCCCCCTTTCGCAAAGCAATTGCGGCAGGAGTGGACGCCGTTATGGTTGCGCACGTGACTGCGCCAGCACTCGATTCGAATCCGAATGGTGTCGCGACGGTCTCATCTGCAATCGTTCAGGGGCTGTTAAAGCAGGAGCTTCATTTCCCCGGAATCGTCGTTTCCGACGCGTTGGATATGGGCGCTCTAACTCGGCTGTATTCTTCTGACATTGGCCGCGAGGCGGTGGACGCATTTAAAGCCGGCAACGACATCCTTCTCATCCCCCCAGATTTGGATGCCGCTTTCAAATCCATGCTGGCAGCGGTGCGCAGTGGAGAGATTCCGGAATCCCGACTGGGCGAATCGGTGCTGAAAATCCTCAAAACGAAAGCATCGCTCGGCTTGTACAAAACCCGCCTTGTGGACCTGCCAACGCTTGATGCTGCGATTGGCACTCCGGAAAACGTCGCATCAGGACAGCAGATGGCCGATGACGCAATCACATTCGTCCGCGGGGACAGCACGCTGTTGCCGCTCAAAAAGACGGGAACAACAGCCAACGGCCTTCCGTATCAAGGGATGGCGGAGGTGCGCAATCGTTTGTTGGTAATCATTTTCTCAGACGATGTGCGCCTGGATGCCGGGCGCGCGCTCGAACGCCAAATCAAGACCAGAGCACCGGATGCGAATGTGATTTACACCGACCCCCGGCTTGCAGCGGCCATATCGCAGAATATTGTGAGTGCCGCCCAACAAGCGGAGAAAATTGTGGTTGCCGTATATTCTTCGCCGACCGCCGGAAAGATGATCAAGACTGGGGGCGTGGTGCAGAACTCGGTTTCACTGTCCGGCGACAGCGCAAATTTGCTGCAACAGATCCTGAAACTCGGCGCAGCAAAAACCGTTGTAGTCGCGATGGGAAACCCATATCTGGCAAGAGATTTTCCGGAAACGCAAAATTATCTTTGCGGCTTTTCCGCAGCGCCAGTATCCGAGGTCAGCGCGGTGAAAGCGCTTTTTGGCGAAATCGAAATTCACGGCCATCTGCCGGTCACAATTCCTGGCATAGCGGCCAGGGGCGCAGGAATTCAGCGTCCCGTCCAGAAACTAGACGGAGGATTGCAACATGCGGCTCCAGCTTTCTAACGCTTGCGTACCCATAGCGATTGTTTTTCTGCTCACGGCTTGTAGCGTCAATGTAAAGAAGGACGCCGAAGGAAAGGACAAAAACGTCGACATCAATACTCCCTTCGGCGGTATCCACGTCAACAAAAACGCCGACGTGCGCGATACTGGACTGCCGGTCTATCCTGGCGCACGCCCGAGAGAAAAAGACGAAGACGGCGACGAGAAGAGCGCCAATGTCGATATTTCCACTTCCCATTTCGGATTGAAGGTGGTCGCCGTCGAGTACGAAACTAATGACTCGCCCGACAAGCTGGTTTCCTATTACCAGGAACAACTGAAGAAGTACGGCAAAGTCCTGGAATGCCACACGTCTCATGGGGCGAGGTACGGCGGGAATCATGACCCCAATCGTGACTCCGATGAACTGAAATGTGAAGGCGATAACCACGGAAAGACAATCGAATTGAAGGTCGGAACCGAGAGTAACCAGCACATTGTCTCGATTGAGCCGCAAGCAAAGGGCTCGAAGTTCGCATTGGTTTACGTACGCACGCGTGGAAAAGAGGGCACAATTTAGAAGCGTGGTAAATTTGATCTGAGTTGCCGCCTACGATACTTTGAAATGAATGGAGCAGTCCTGCCCACGTTGCGGCTCTGAAATCGAACCTCTAACTCCGTTTTGTCCGAACTGCGCCGCCCCGCAAATTCATTTTCACGGCCGGCAATCGTCTCAGAATCCTGTTGTCGTTTCGGGAGCACAGTCGCCGGTTGTTGTTGCAAGCGAACACAATGTCACTCCACCCACCAGCAATTACAACCAGCATGCTGCCTTGCGCGCGGCGCTGCATGCCGGCGTTGTAGCTGCAATTCTCAGTTTCATCCCCTTGCGTTCGGCTTTCGTGTTCGCGCTTCCGGTTGCCGGATTCCTTTGCGTTCTGCTCTACCGAAGACGCATCCCCGAAAAACAACTTTCGCCCGGAGCCGGATTCAAGCTGGGCTCGTTAGCAGGATTGTTTGCGTTTGCAATCTTTGTGGTGCTCACCGCCGCCGCGACTCTGTTTTCACACGCCGAAAATGAGTTACGAGAGGCAATGCTTCAGGCCATCCACCAAGCACAAGCTCGCAGCCCAGATGCTCAGGCGCGTCAAATGCTCGATTACTTTACAACTCCGCACGGCTTGGTTGTCATGATGATCATGGGTTTCGCCTTCACGGGCGTGATGTTTGTTCTTCTCTCCGGCATGGGAGGCTCGATTTCCGCTAAGCTGTTGCATCGAAAGGGGCCTCCAGCCTAGCGTACGGTTCCGCTCCTTGCTCAAGCCCGCCCCGCCCGCGTATTATGCAGCGTTCATGACTTCTAAGCGCGTACCCCGGCAAGCCAATACCCGCCAGAAAGCGCAACTGATGTCGGCGTCCGAAATTGAACGGACGCTGGTCCGCCTGGTCCACGAGATCATCGAGAAAAACGATGGCGCGAAAGAACTTGGCCTGGTCGGAATCCGCAGTCGCGGGGTATACCTGGCTCAACGCATCGGGAAAATGATTGAACGAATTGAAAAGACACCGGTTCCGGTCGGGACCCTCGACATCACCCTGTATCGAGACGATCTTTCACCACTGGCCAAACCCGTGGTCCAGAAAAGCGACATCGGATTTCCCATCACCGGGAAGAAAATCATCCTGGTGGATGACGTTCTATACACTGGACGCACGACACGCGCCGCAATGGATGCCCTGTTTCGCCAAGGCCGGCCGAAGCAAGTACAGCTCTGTGTGCTGATTGACCGCGGCCACCGGGAACTGCCAATTGACGCGACCTTTGTGGGACGTCGAGTACAGACCACGCACCAGGAAATGATCGAGTTGCTTCTGCGTGAAGTGGACGAGAACGAAAGAGTGCTCCTCGTCGAAAAACTGGACTGATTTTTTCCATTTATGTCGCCTCAGGGACTGAAACTCGGACTGCCCACGGGACGAAAACCGGCGACTCGTGGATCGGTGCTGGGTATTGAGGGAATGCCTGCGTCCGAGATCAGCGGGATACTCCAACTTGCCCGCAAGTTCAACCCAGACCGCGCGCGGCCTCTGCTCCGCGGAAAGCGAGTGCTGCTGCTCTTCTACGAAGCCTCCACACGCACCCGCGCTTCTTTCGAGGTTGCGGCCAAAGCGCTGGGAGCGACCACAACTCTTATTCTTTCGAGCGGATCGAGCATCGAAAAAGGGGAATCACTGCTGGATACCGCATACACCCTGCGCGCCGTGGGAGCGGATGTCATCATCGTGCGCCATCCGAATGCTGGTGCGCCCCATTTGATGGCCAGCCATCTCGATATTCCAGTGATTAATGCTGGCGATGGCATGCACGAGCATCCAACCCAGGCATTGCTCGACGCTTACACCATTCTGCGTCACAAAAAAAAGCTTGCGGGCCTGCAGGTCGCCATCGTCGGGGACATCTATCACAGCCGGGTAGCGCGATCCGCGATTCATCTACTTAGTAAATTTGGCGCGAGCATTACCCTGTGCGGTCCTCCCGAGTTGCTGCCGGATATGACGGCAACGTTGGCTCCAGGTTTGCGAATCACCCGCACTTGCGAAGATGCAGTCCGCGCGGCGGATGTCGTGATGGTCTTGCGCGTACAGAGAGAGCGCCTGTCGGGACTTAAGGTCAGTTTGCAGGATTACGTTGCTCGTTACCAGATCACCATGGCACGGCTCCGACTAGCGCGCCCCGGCGCTTTGCTTATGCACCCCGGGCCAATCATTCGCGGGCTAGAGCTGACCTGGGACGTCGCCGATTGCCCGCAGTCGGTCATTGTTGAAGAAGTGAAGAACGGCGTGCCCGTGCGAATGGCAGTGTTGGCGAGGGCGATGGGGAGGGCGAGATAAAGGTCTCAACTTCGATTCCGCGATGCATCGGCCTTTTGTTCAATTTTGGTCCACGAGCTCAATTTAAGCGTTACATATTTGAAAGTGACAGAAAAATCCGCGTGAATCTGTGTGAATCCGCGGAGAAGAAGTGAAAACTTGAACAGAAAAGATACCCAGAGCCTTTTGATTAAAGGTGGTCGCGTGATCGATCCCGTGGCCAAGGTTGACGCGCTTATGGATGTCCTGCTGCGCGACGGCCAGGTCGTTGAGGTTGCTCCCGTCAACAAAATTCGCGGCGGCGCAGATGAAACGCTCGATGCCAGAGGTTTGATCGTCGCACCGGGATTCATTGACCTACACGTGCACTTGCGCGAGCCAGGCCAGAGTTACAAGGAGACAATCGCCTCCGGAACTGCCGCTGCCGCTGCCGGAGGATTCGCTTCCGTTTGCTGCATGCCCAACACGACCCCAGTCCTCGATTCGCCCGAATGGGTCACGTGGGTACGGCAACCGCAGCGTGGCGCGCTCGTGAACGTGTTTCCGGTCGCCTCGGCCACGCAAGCCAGCAAAGGTGCGGTGCTCACGGATTTCCGCGCCTTGCAGCGCGCTGGAGCAGTTGCAGTCACCGACGACGGCAAGCCTGTCCTGAACGAGACTACGATGCGCGATGCGCTGCGCGCCTCCGCGGAAATTAACTTTCCTATCGTCCAACATGCAGAAGACACTCGGCTCACGGCAAATTGCTCGATGAACGAAGGGCCCACGTCACTTCGTCTGGGGTTGCGCGGCATGAGCGTGATGGCCGAAGCTGCGATCGTGGATCGTGATGTACAACTGGCACAGCAGTTCACAGGAGCACGGCTCCATGTGGCACATTTGTCTACCGCCGAGGCTTTGAAAGCTGTGCGTCGCGGAAAGAGAAACCGCGCGCGCGTCACCTGTGAAGTCACTCCCCATCACTTTGCGCTCACCGACTCAGATGTGCGGGATTACGACACGAATTTCAAGATGAATCCGCCGCTGCGTGCCGCCGAAGATCGCGAGGCTCTTCTTGCCGCCCTGGCCGACGGCACCGTGGACGCTATCGCCACCGACCATGCACCCCATGCGCCGCATGAAAAGATCATCGAATTCGAGCGCGCTGCATTTGGCATCACCGGCCTGGAGACGGCGCTTGGATTAGCAATCACGGCCCTTCACGTCAGTCGCAAACTTCCGCTCACGCGCATCGTCGAGCTGTTTACCGCAGGCCCGGCGCGGGTTGTGGATCTTCGTGGCCGAGGGACGCTGCTGCGCGGGAGCCATGCAGACGTAACCATCTTTGATCCTAAGAAACGCTGGACATTCGTCGCCGCCAAGTCCCGCTCAAAATCCCACAACACGCCGTTTGATGGATGGCAGCTCACCGGAAAAGTCGCAGCCACTGTGGTGAGTGGAAAAATCGTCTATCGAAGCACTTAAATTTCTGCGTTAGTACCCCGCTTGGATCGCAGGTTATCGCCTGACACCGTGTGAAGAAAGTTTCACACTCAAGCTCGCATCGTCTTCCAGAATTCACTCACTTTTAACCGCAATGTAATCCCGTTGAGATGAAGTTCTCCCTAGACTTTGGTGCGTAGTCTCTCGTTTTCGAATTCGACTCCCAGCCTTCGACCAAAAACGAAAGGAATTTTTCATGAGGATTCGCACAAATTTTTCTCTATGCGCCGCACTTCTTTTGAGCGGCAGCCTTGCCTTTGCCCAGAGCGGTATCGGTCCTATTACTCACTCTGTTCCCAACGCCAGGCAACGAGTCGGAAACCCCGCCTCAGTTATTTCGGCGGGATACTCGCTCCGACGAATAGTGGATGGCACCTTCCCGCTGGAAAATCCATCGGGTGTTATCACTAGTCTTGGATTTCTGAGCACCGGTACCCCGACCGAACCTGACGAGAACACTTATCTAGTATTCGACAGCAATCCAGGCGGCCCCACCCAAGGCTATGACTATGGCAAGCACTTCGTATTTCAAGGTCACGAAAATGGCAGCGGTCTCGCCTACATTACGCGGGTGAACCTCGACGTCACAGATATCGCCCACAAGGTGACGCTGCTCACGCCACCCGACTCTGTAACCGGCTTAACTAGTTTCAGTTCGATCGACGGCTCTACTTACGATCCCTTCACCAACACGCTCTTGTTCACGCAGGAAGCAGGCAGCAGTGGTGGGGTCATTCAAGTGACGCCTTCCTGGCCTCCAGTGGTGAATACGCTTTACGGCATCCTGGGGCGAGGCGGGTATGAAGGAATTCACCCGGATGATTGGGGAAACCTGTTGATCATCGAAGATTCCGGCGGGACCTCCGTGAACGTGGACCCCAATGATCCAAACAGCCCAAAGGTAGCGAAGCAACCGAACTCGTTTGTGTATCGCTTCCTTCCCGAGGATCCAGCCGATCTCTCTCTCGGAGGCAAACTCCAGGCGCTGCGAGTTACGATCAACGGCACACCGATTGTGTTTAATTCCCTTGATCCCGTTGGGGACACGTTCTCAGCCGCGCAACTAGCGCTGCACACGCTGGGAACTTCTTATCCCGTGGACTGGGTCACTGTGCATGACACAGACATAGACGGCTTCGCTTCTTTTGGAGCCAACACCGCAGCTAAGAAGGCTGGCGCGACACCGTTCAAGCGGCCAGAGAACGCGCAGTTCCTGCCGGGTTGTGGCTTCTTTACCTTCTTCTTCGATCCCACGGGAGATACGGATGCAGGTTCGGGCAATACTCCGGCGCTCGCGGCGCGCGGTTCGTGGGGATCGATCTTTCGCGTTGATCTCGATCAGGACCGCAACACGGGAAAGATTTCGATCTTTGTCTTAGGTGATGCGGCGCATGCTTCGTTCGACAACCTGACGTTTGCTGATGATGACACGCTGCTCGCTGCCGAGGACCGCGGAGATACCCTGCACACGCAGATCAACACGCTGGACTCGGTGTGGGCGTTCGCAACCGACGGCTCGGCTGCACCGCGCCGCTTTGTAGCACTCGGCCGTGACCACGTTTCAGTCGGGGGCGAAGACAATGAACCTACGGGCTTGCATGTCTCGGTCGGAGGTACCTCCGTCGCGGACCTGCCAGGCACGTTAAACAACCTGCTCGATCCCCGCGCTTTCCTAACCCGGCAACATGGGGAGAATCAGCTTTGGGAGATCGTGAAGAACTCAGATTAGTGCAACAAACCCAACGAGCTCATTCTGAGTTTTAACCGTACGCAAGAAAAACGCCGCCCGGAGGGGCGGCGTTATCTTGCCGACATGAAAGTTGAAAATTAGCGTCCGCCGCGGCCTCCATGCTGGCCACCACCGCCTGAGCTGGGAGCTGAGGCGTGTCCGCCGCCCCCACCTCCGCCTGAGGATCTCCCTCCACCAAAGCCACCACCACCGGATGATGGAGCCCTACCTCCACCTCCTCCGCCGCCATAAGACGGCATGGAGCGCACAGACGGCCCGCCGCCACCACCATAAGACGGCATCGAGCGTCCGTAAGAGCTACCGCCATTAGAAGGCGTCGGACGGCTGTACCCACCGCCTCCGTACGAAGGTGCAGAGCGTGCAGACGAACCTCGATCATAAGAGGGGGTTGGTCTGCTATATGATCCTCCGCCAGCATAACTCGGAGCCTGCCGGCTGTTTGACTGGTACGAAGGCGAGGGGTGCGGAGCCTGATTCCTCCCGTTGCCATATCCCGGAGCTTGCCCTCCACCATAATTCGGAGTCGGCCGACTATTTGATTGGTATGAAGGCGAGGGCCGCGGGGCCTGCTGATAACGCCCGTTGCCTGCGCCCGGCGAGCTGCCGCGGTCAGAAGCTGACGAATACCCGCGCGGTGCAACCGGGTTCGCAGGACGGGGCACGGTCATTTCGCTGTGTGGACCTGATCTGTCCGGTCCGCGAGGCGCCGGGGACGCACCACGAGAATTGCCGGGCCCAGCGTTGCTTGGTCCGCTATTCGACGGCCGTTCCATGCTGCGCGGCCCGCCTCCAGAAGATCCTTGGCCGCGCGACATGCCCGCTGACGGCGGCTGCGGCACGTTGCCTCGTGAAGTCATGTCCGGCGCCGACGAACGCCCTTGAGGTCGCGACATTTCTGGACGCGACGTTTCCGGACGGGAGACGGGAGCGGCCGACGGCCTCGAAACGTTCGAGCGGGCATTGTTCTCCACATTGACCCGCGAATTTTTTTCCGCTCCCGGCCTCATTCCACCGGCGTTCGCGTTCGCATTGCCACGGCCCTCAAAACCGCCAGCACTCGGCGGCCTAGGAACGGGATGCGAAGCGATGCCACGCTGCGGTGTCACGGTCTGATTGCCCGGCGCCATGGCACGATGCGACACACTGTCGGTCGGCCGCGGTCCGCCTTGCGGGTTGCCCATGGGCGCGTTCACACGTCCTGGGCTCTGTACTGGGTTTCGTTCCGCATTGCCTCCAGGATTTCGTTCTGCGCTTCGTCCCGCATTTCGTCCTAAGCCCCGGTCAGACATTACCGGCGAAGCATTGTGGAATGCACCCTGACGGTTCGCCGGCGATGCATTGCGGCTGATCACCGGACGCGCAAGCGTACGTTGCGGAGGCATCGCTGCCGATCTCCCCGCATTGCCCCCGAGCATCGTGGTCCGCGTCGGTCTTGCGTCCACGGTATGCACAGGGCTTACGCGGTTCAGCTCCTTCGGCGAAATCTTGACCGCATTTCGCGCCACCGGCTGCGAGTTCACCAACGCATTGCGTGATACCGCGGTGAATCCGTTTGGCGCGTGCATATTTGCGTAGCGAAGTTGCTGTCCACTGTGCGGGCCGTACGGGCCTCCGCCAGTCGGTCTGCCATGGTCTCCGCTATGTCCGCCGCCTTGCCCACCGCGGTTGTTGATGTAGGTATTGTTGCGGTTGTTGATGTAGGTATTGTTATAGACATTCGTGACATTGGTGATGTTGATCCGCGTATTCGTGATGTTCACACGGTTGAAGTAACCGCGGCTCACGCCGTACCACGGGATGAATGGCTCTCCAAAGCCCAGCGGGCACCAGCCAACCCCACCGCCGTAGCCGAAGCCAAATCCAAAGCTTGCGCCCCAACCCGGGCCGCCAAACCACGCGACCAGCGCCGGAGAATAGTACGGACGAACATAGATCGGTCCCGGAGCCCATCCCCAGTAATTGTTGTAGTACACCCAGCGTCCGTAGTGGAACGGAGCATAGCCCCAAGGCTCGTCTTCAATCCAGGTCCATCCCCAGGGATCAACCCAGATCCAGTGGCCGTTGCGATAAGGAGACCAGCCCACGTCAACCCGGCTAGGCACCCACACGTTTCCATATTCCGAAGTGTTCCGCCAGGTTCCGTATTCGTCTAGGTCTTCGTATCCGACTACGTCAGGAGAAACATAGCGCGCTGAAGCAGAATGATCGAGACGATGATCGCGTGACTGTGCCCACTCGTCGAATCCGTCCGGCGAAGGCGCTTGGTGAATGTCGCCGTTCTGACTGCCGCTGGTAAATCGCGCTTGCTGGTTTGCACGGAGGCGCACCGCCGGACCCTGTCCGGTGGATTCGCCTTCGCCTCGCCACACCGTTACGACAGTCTTGTCTGCATTGGGATCAACATCGAAACGGTAATCGCCCGGCTTGATTACAGTGAACGCTTGGTTCGGCGTGTCAACTTCATAAGTTTCGCCGTCATACAGACGGCGTACGTGCAGGTTCATCGCGCCCTGGTGCAATTGCAACTGCACCATATTTTCGGTGATGTTCGTGAGCGTGAGGCTGCTTTCGGAATCAATCCGGATCAGGCCGGTGCCCACGCTAATTTCCGCGCGGGAATCTTTGTCAGCCCAGATATTGTCGGAATTCGTCAGCGGACGATTGAGGGTTCCCGCAGCCCAGTCATCGGTGCCGTGAGGCTGCACGGAAACAGAACCGTTCATGTATTGCAAGCGAGCGGCGCGAGCGGGAGGATCGGCCTGCGTCGGCTGATCGTCGTTCGCGGGAGGATAGTCCAGCGTCGCCTGTGCGTCGCGCTGCGGATCGTACTCGCGATCCTCATCTTGTGCCGCGGCCACCAGCGCTGAACCCAACATCAGCGCCACAAGAGTTAAAACGCTAAGAATACGGTGAAAAGTCTTCATAAGACCCCCTTCGGGGAAACAACCTAAATCCCGACGCACCCGGACACTGATAACGCAGAGCGGGCATTCCTACTGCCTTCACTGTAAACCCCGCATTAACCAAAGAGTTGCGAAGCTAATTTAGCTGGAAATACCTTGAATAGCGAGAGTTACGCGGGTCGATCTTGCGACTCTTAGAGAACCTGTCCGGGCCTGAGGGCCTCACTGCCCGCCATTTCGGCACTTGCACTTTCGTCATTTGCCCCGGGAGTTCCATCAAATGCAAACTTCTAGTCAGGGGAGATATCACTATGAAGATGTTGGCAACACTGCTTGTGCTATTTGCGCTAGGGCTGAGTGCGGAGGCGCAAGACAAGCCTCGCGTTTTTGTTCAAGGTAAAGGTTCCGAGAATCTTGCCAGTAACGGGTCGGCAGCGGGCGGGCGGCATTGGGCATCCTGGGGATCGAAGTCCACGCTCGATTCGCACGACGAATCCATGGAAGTCACCAAAAATTTGCAGAAGAACTGTTCCAGCGTGATCGTGACCCTCAACCAGTCGAACGCCGACTACACCGTCATGTTGAACCGCGAATCAAAGCAGAATCGAGGGCTGCTGCGCAGCAACAATCAATTGCAAGTGGCCAACCGGGCCGGCGACATCCTCGGTACGAGTTCCACCCATACGGTCGGAAACGCCTCGAAGGACGCCTGCGAACTGATTTTGGACGATTGGCAAACTCACGGTCGAGCCAGCGCCCCGGCCTCGAGCTCCTCCGTAGCGCCCACAGCACACGCGGCAACGCCAGTAGCTACGCAAAACCAGGCGGTGCTAAGCCAGCCGGATCAGCCGCAGCCTGTAATCGCTGGATCATCCGTTACCGGAAGCACAGTTAGCGACAGAGGCGAGAGCCAGGGCGTGGGCGAAGCCTCGCGTCAGGCCAAGCAGCGTAAGGCTTGCCTGGAATTGGCGAAAGACAACCCGAGCATTACCTGCAACTGAAGTTTGAGATCAATTGACGGTTCGATCAGAAAGGCCGTTTCTCTTAACCGAGAGACGGCCACTTTCTTTGGAGTGCTAAGACGAGGACGATCACGCAGCCTTACTTCCAGGCTTTGTCTTTTGATTTTGCTTGCGCCTTGCTTCGGAGAGAGCTTGTTTCAGATCAGCCGCGAGGTCCTCATTCTCGCAAGCAATGTGGACGCGGGACCCGGAAGCCGTTTCAGTGCTCACCCAACGATTCAGCTCATCGGGCACCGCATATACGTACCGGCCGCCATGATGAACCGGCATTCCTGAGCGTTGCCATCGCTTCGCCGTCGCAATCGGTAAGCCCAAAAACTCCGCAATCTCATCCCAGCCCTGAAGCTCCGTGGTCTTTGTCTTTTCTTTTTTCACCTCACGCCAGATGCGGAACTCTGATGAGTAGGTTGTCCTCTTTCAACCAGAGTCACTGCATGATGGCCTGCATAGTGCAAAAGACAACTCCTGAATAACCCTCGAACTTGGCTTGACAATTCCCCGCTGGAGCGTACTCTGGGTACCGCTCATGTCGAACCTAGCGGATAGCAACGTCAAGCTGTTGCTGATCGGTGGGGTGGGGCTGGTAATCGGCATCAGCATTTCCTCACTGGCCTACTTTTTGAGGGTCAACGCAAGGTCGGAGACTTTAGCAAAAAGTCAAAGAGTAGCCAAAAATGCCAGCGAGAACGCCGAAGCTGCAACGGTGACAGACAAGACGCGCGCCGCTGGAGCTTAGTTACCGGGTCCCATCTGTGTACATTGTATAATCCCTCTAACTCTATAAATACTTTTGAGCCTATCTGTACTCAGGCGTAAGCCGTTGGAAGTAAAGCGCGGAGGGATGCGTGAGCGGTTGAAACGGGTGGTCTTGAAAACCACTGTACGGGAAACCGTACCGGGGGTTCGAATCCCTCTCCCTCCGCCAGAATTCTCGCGCTCGACCTGAGATTCAGAGCCTTATCACGCAGCCTGGGCGACCCTGCCGAGCAGAAGATCAAACTCCTTTTTGTTGACCCCGTAGCACTCACAGGAGCGCTTCTGCAGGCCCGCGTGGTCGAGGATAGTGACGGTACCGCGGGTGTAGTGGATGAGGCCCGCTCGTTGCAGCGCGCCGGCTGCGATGGTCACGCCCTCTCGGCGCACGCCCAGCATCATGGCAAGGAACTCTTGGGTGAGCGGGAACTCACTCGTTTGCATTCGATCGTGCGTCAACAAAAGCCATCGGCAACACCGCCGTTCGAGCGAATGGAAAGTATTGCAGGCAGCCGATTGCGCAACCAGATTGAAGAATGCATGCGCGTAACGAAGTAAGGCCGCCCGCAGAGAGGGGCTGCGCTGCATCTCTTCCCGGAATACGCTGGCCTTCATCCGCAATCCGGTGCCGGCAACTTGCATATAGACGCTGGTGGGCGCGCGGTTGTCCCCGAATACGATGGGCAGCCCGACCATGCCCTCGTTACCGATCGTGCCGACCTCAGCCGCGCTGCCGTTCTTCATTGTATTGACCAGTGAGGCGACGCCGCTCTCGATGAAATCGACGAACTCGATCCGCTCGTTGACCTTGTACAGCGAACGTTTGTATTCCAGCGTAACCGCTACAAGATAGGGACGAAGGCGGTCAAGATCTTCGGACGGCAATGATGCAAGTAGCCGGTTCTGGTGAACGCTTGATGAAGTCGCAGAGTCTCGGATGAGTCCCCGGCTTTCCGCAATCAAATCGGAGTGCATAAAACCTCCACGGCTTGCACGGGATGTGGCTGGAAGCCCCTGTTCGCTTTGACGCCTTTGATTATTCTACTGGATTCCCCGGCCCTCTCGTTGCCAGAATTCCACGAAGAAATGAATCACTGCGGAGCGGGGCTCGCCGGAACTGCTGGCTTCTGGAAGCGGCTCTCCGGGATTGATGAATTCGGCTGCGCGGTTTCAATCTGAATGGTGAATCTGCCCGTAGGCGTGGCAGAGGTCCACTGAAACGGAGTCTTCACTCGCGCCACTTCGCGATAGTCAGAGTAGTCCACCTGAGTGGGGTTCCTTCCCAGCGGAGACTGCGTATAACGAACCAAGCGCACCAGCAATCCATTCTGCGCGTCAAAATACATTTCGACTGGCGGTTGGTTGGGGCGCTGTCCTGAAAGCATCACCGTATCCCGATCGCCTATCTTCAACGTCTTTTCAACTCGAAGCTCAGCGAATATCTTCGGCAGATCCAGCGGAAAATGAAGGTTGGCGTCCATACGGCTAGCGTCTATATCCGCCGCGCTCATTGGGCGCAGCGGGCGCCCTGGGAACGCAATCCAACCCGCCTTGCCGTCAAATGCTGTGATGCTGTCGCCGTTGGGCCAGTACGTCACCATGGCAAGGTGATCTGGGGATTTCTTCAGCATCTCAATCGGAAACTGCCGTGGCCCCGCCTGAAAAGTTCCTTTCTCCGCAATGCTAGTCAATTTGACGATCGCATCACTGCCGCCGACCGCCGCAACGTATTTCTGAATGATCGCGTCAGCTTTGGGGAGGTCAGGTGAAACCGTCTGCCCTGCTGGCGGCGCTTCATTTAGCAGATGGGGAGCTGATTCCGCGATCACAGGAATCGCCAGCGGCTTGGGCGCGCCGCGATGGCAAGAGTTGCAGCTCACCTCTTGCTTTCCTTCGAAGTTGTTGGCGTTGATAGCGAACGTCATCTGCATCATCTTGCGCGCGGTCTGCTTCGGCTTCTTGTCGTCTTTATCGAACGCATTCTCAACGTGGCAATACTCGCACTGCACGCCCAGTGATGACGTGATGAATTGCATGCCCGGAATCAGTTGGTCCGAGGGAATGTCCTTCAAGACCTGCACGTTTTTGAAGAATTCGCTGGCTTTCTTGTCTGGACTGGGCGTGGCATGTTCTTGCGCGGAAATCAGCAGGCATGAGAACAAAGCAGTGAACAGAGCCAGAGTTACAGACGCCAAGCGGCGCACGTGCTGGTGCATTCAGGTTCCTCACTCGTCGGGAAATGTATTTGGGTCTTTCACTACACGGATCCGGTGATCGGTAAATTCCGCGTGCATTTTCGGAATCTCATATTTTGGCATATGACAACTCGCGCACTTGCTGGTGGCCACCGGACACCCTGGTCCTGGATGATCGGCGGACGGCTTCGCGCTTGCAGACGCAATATGGCAAGTTAGACATTTCTCGTCATAAGCGGAGATCTCTTTCACCAGCGGCTTATGTGGATTGTGGCAGGCGATACAGGTGGTGCGCGGGTCGCCCTTTCCCCAGCACTTGCTAGTTTTCGAGGCGATATACAGGAAATCGAGCGTTCTGGATGCTGTGATACTTCAGCTGATTGATGTCCCACCAGGTACGATGGCAAGCGCCGCAGAAATCAACCGAGGCAGCCGGCGCCAGGCGTCCAGGATTGAAAGTCATGCCTGGATTCTCCCCTGTACCCGCACTCGCGGCAGCTACGTGTGCCGCGCCTGGGCCTTGCCCTCGCAGGAAATTCCAGGGATGAAGTTACTGGAGTCAAAACGACCCTTCGCGATGGCGGCGGTGGTGTGACAGCCGAAGCAATTCGGCGCTTCACCAGCGGAAATTTCCCGGCCTAGAGCATTCTCCAGCGAGTCGGGAATTCCCTTGGGATGGTCCGGCGTAATATCGAAACCCAAGCTATGGAAGAAGCTGATACGGGCCTCGTAAAAATTCCCGTTGTGCTGAAACAAGAAACTTTGTCCGCGAGTGCCGCTGCCGAACGTCCACAGAAATGGCACTGAAAATGATTCGCCATTCCCCCTGACCGAATAAGTGACCGTTTTATTCTCGGGGGTAATCTGGTACTCGAAAGGACCAAGTTTGTAGGTTGTCTTCCGAGTGAGAGATTCCGTGTCGGTCGCCGGCATCGACGTGTGCGCCATGGCGTGCTGTTTCTGCCCTGCCGCCAGGTTCGAGTGCACCCTGCACAGACCTCCGGGCCAACGTAGTCGCTGCGGGCGGCGTCTCCTTTGCGCGGCCACCATCCTGGCTTTGCCAGGTGCTCCTCGGTGCTCAGTTGATCGGCGATTGTTTCCGGTATTTGCGCGCTGGCCGTCGCGGCCACCAAGTACAAACCAAAAAGCACGCACAGAGTTTTCGAGACCCGCATTCCGAACTCATTGTAGCGATTGCCGCGGGTGCGGTGCAGCCCGTTGTTGTGCAGCCCATGGTTCTCGGAGCGTAATGCCCACCTTCCCTGCAGGCCCCTGCCAGCCAATTCGAATCAGCGATATCCCCTGGCGCGGTAACTGGAATTTCAGTTGGACCGCGCCATGATCAATACGTATCCACCGCGGCGAATCCAGAAGCTGCAACTGGCCGGCAGCTCCCAGTTGCGCGTACTGCTCGGCCGTCGGACTAGCAGGTGATCCCACCGATTTCCACGTGCTGAAGGAATTACTATGATCGGAATCAATACGAAAATGCTCCAGCAAAGCACGGTCAGTCGTGAGGGGTAAACCCGTGATCGTCAAATCAATCGTCACCGGAGCCGCGACCAAATCGTCATCGTGATAATTCCAGATGAGCGCCTCTACCTCTTGTTGTTTGCGCGTGGCGATCACGTTGATTTCTGGTTGAGCGCGGACCCCTTCGCGCACCACTTGTTCGGTTTCGAGCGCCGACGAACTGGTTGCGTTCACCCGTGTGTCGCCCATTAGACCAAACATGCGGAATGCGTTCAGCACCGGCTTGTCCAAACCGTTGCTGGCAAGCTCGCGGAATCCTGCAAAATAGGGTTGGTCTTCAAATTCGAACGCCCAAGTCACCGCGCCCGCGAAGTTAATATTTTCGCGGCGGGCTAATGAAAGAATGTGAAGCAAAGTCTCTGCGGTATAGCTCGCGTATAAAGGCCCGTTACGATATCCATTCTGCGGATTCTGCTGCGCTGAGCAGGCGGCGCATCCCTCGGGATCAGACTCGCCGAGAATGATCGGCACCTGCTTCCATTTAGGATATGAAGCCACAATCTTGAAACCTTGTTCAATCGCTGTGAGCTGGTTCGCGACACCCATGCGCACGTGATCACCTTGCCAGGAGGGCGCTCCTTTGGGATGAAAACTGATGAAGTCGAGCCGCGCACCGCTTGCGCCAGTTGCGTAATTTCGTCCTTGCGCACAGTGCTGCAGAAAGTCTCTTAGAAATTGTGACGCCTTCGCGTTCCCCGGTCCGGTGGTGTCAGGACCACCAATCCGCGCTGCTGGGAACGCCCGCGAAATCGCGTCAGCAGAATAGTCGTAGAGCTTGAAATATTCTTCAGGCGTGCCCTGCCAATATCCAATATCAGGCTCGTTCCACACGTCCCAGAGCCAGGTCTTCACTTCCGCATCTCCATACCGCTCTCGAAGGTGGCGAGCGAACTCAAACACCAGCTTCGACCATTTCTCGTAGTCCTTGGGAGGGTAGGCCCAGCCGGTGAAAATCGTGCCGTTGGGAAAGGAGTGCCGGTAGGGTTCAGGGTGAGTGGAAAGCGCTTCGGGCATAAAGCCGATTTCAACCAAGGGCTTTACGCCGGCAGTGTGAAAACTATCGAAAATGCGATCGACGATTTTCCAATCGTAAACCGAATTCCCTGTTGCGTTTTCTGCGTAAACATTCGTCGAACCCCATTTCAGCGACGACGATCCATCCCCACTGGTAAGGATATTGTGCACTCGAATGTACGCCGGTGTAGGACCTAGAGCGGCAATTTCTCCGAGCAACTTGCGGCCATTTGCAGCGTAGGTGTAGTTGGGCTCGTCGTATCCAAAATAGTTCCACGCTGGCGGAAATGCGCCGTCAGATTGATCAGCATGCACCTCGACAGTCGTGACAACAGGGCGATCTTGGGTGCGAAGCTGCGGAATCGTCAGCAGGAAAAGAAGGGCAGCCGCGATTCTAGCGCGGGACATTGTCATGGATTGTGAAGGCCCGAAATTCCTGCAGCTCCAGTTCCTCAGGCCGATACGCGTTTTCTGCGAAACGGGTCAACCAGCCATCAAAATCAAAGCGGGCACAAACGAAAACTCGATTACTGCAACGATTTGGGATCAGAAAGATTCTTGGGTGAAGTCTTGGCTAGCTGCGCATCCAGAATACGGGCGGCGGCGGGAATCGAAACTTTGCCTTCACGCAAGATTTCCTTTGCGGTGAGCTTGCGGCCGTAAAGTTTCTCGTTGGCGCTGTTGTCCGGTCGTAGCGTCGAACCTTCGAGCGAGACCCCGGCAAATAGGCCCCGGGAACGCGAGTAGGAGAGAATCTCGGCACGCATGGCAACGTCAGTTGCAGCAGTTGCGTTACGGCCCTTTGGTCCAGCCGCGGCAGAAGCATCCGCGCCCAGTTTCACTTTGCTGCCCATCAGCGACTCCGCGCCGCGCGGATTCATAACCAAAAGAACAAAGTCGGTGGCCTGACCTCCCAACTGAAAGCCAATGTTTCCCCCTTCGAGCGCGTACATCGCGGGAGCGCCCCAGGCTCCAGTAAAGTGTTCGCCGCTGCGGCAGACCATGACACCACGTCCATAGCTGCCGCCGATACCGATCGCGAGTTTCTTCACGGAAGGCAGAACAATCACGCACTCAGCGCGATCGATCAGATCTTTCGGGATATCGTCGGGGATGCCCAGAATTTCCTTGAGCACCACGCCCGCGTCTTTTACGCGGTCCACTTCTTTTTCATTCTGGGCAGCAAGCGCCATAGGCGCACAGGCAAGCGCGAGGAAAAATGCAATTGCGGTTTTCATTGTTCTCCTTAATTTGGGCTGGCTTATTTTACTCTGGAATCTGAATGCCGCCTCGAGGACAGCGCAATCTGCAGATCAAGGCATACGCCAACTCAGGGTTAACAATAGTCTGTAATTAGTGACCCCTCGTGTACTCCTTTTGTAACTTGGCGAACCCGCGCTGGTCGCCTAAAGTCAGGCCAGTGAGCGGCTTAAATCCAAGGCGTCTTCGGCATTCGACGTGCATCTAATGACTGGAGGTCGCCTCTGGCCGTGGCTGTCAGTGCAATTTTTGGATGGTTCAAGCATGAAGTACATAGGGCTAGGATTTTGTCTCGCGATGATGCTGGCAGCAGGTACGTTGCCTGCAAACGCCCAAAGTGCCTATGTTGCCGGCGGCCTTTCAGTGTCGTCACCGGGCCTTGATTCCACCCAGCCGAATTCAGTCATCACAATTCAGAAGCGCGTCAATGAAGTAAACGTGCTATTTATCGCGACCGATAAGCACGGGAAATTCGTGCGGGACCTCAGTAAGAGTGACTTCAGCATTTTGGACGACCACAAGCCGCCGCAGGCGATTGTGAATTTTACGCAGCAAACCGACCTTCCGCTTCAACTCGGCCTCTTGGTGGACACCAGCGGATCCGTGCATGGGCGATTTCAGTTTGAGCAAGACGCGGCGGTCAGTTTCCTGCAGCATACGATTCGCGCGCATTACGATCGTGCGTTCGTAATGGGATTCAGCGCGCGCAACAAAGTAGTGCAAGACTTCACTGACAACGTTAGCCTGCTCGCTACCGGAGTCCAGGGTCTGCAGAATGGCGGTGGCACGGCCCTGTTTCAAGCGATCTACGTCGCCTGCAAGGAACGCCTGCTGAAGGACGACTCCGACCGCCCGGTGCGGCGCGCTTTGGTCATAGTCAGCGATGGCGATGATAACCAGAGCGAAGTCTCGAAGATGCAAGCCATCGAAATGGCGCAGCGGGCGCAAGTCATCATCTACGCAATTTCGACCGATGACAGTGGTCTGATTCTGCGTGGAGATAAAGTCCTGCAACAGCTTGCTGACGCGACCGGCGGACGGGCCTTTTTCCCGTTCAAGATGAAGGACATCAAAAGCTCTTTTTCCGCGATTGAAGACGAACTGCGCAGCCAATACGTGGTTTCTTACCATCCCGCTGACTTTGACGCCGATGGCCGTTATCGCTCGATCGAAATCACCGCCCTGAAAAAGGACCTGCAAGTTCGCGCCCGCAAAGGTTACTTCGCACCCCAACAGTAGTTTTGTTCTGGCCTAGTAGTGATAAAATCGGCATCAGACTGAGAGAGTCCCGTTTGAAGTCATCTCGCATTGTCGCCTGTTGCCTGCTCCTGTGCTTCATCCTGCCTGCTTCAGCTAAGCCGCGTCAACGCACTAAGACGCAGAAGACCCAGCCCAAAGCAGTGCAGCAGGCGGAGCCGGCAGCGGCTCAACCTGCGCCTCCTCCGCCCACCCCGGAGCAGGGCCCATCGTCTCCCGCAGAGGTAAGTTTTCAAGCGGGGAAGCTGACGATAGTTGCACGAAACTCGACCATGAGCGACGTCCTAAACGCCGTGAAGCAAAAGACAGGCGCCGCGGTGGAAATGCCCGCAGTTTCGAGCGAGCGAGTCGTCGGGCAATTCGGCCCGGGGGCGCCCCGCGACGTGATGGCACAACTCTTAAATGGATCGCACTATGATTACGTGCTGCTCGGGTCGCCCGCCGATCCTGGTGCGCTGAAAAAAGTGGTCTTGATGGCGAGAGCGAACGGGCCTGAGCAGGTACCGCTGCAATCTTCGCAGCAAAGCCTCCAGCAAAATCCGAACCTGCAGGCCGTGCCCGAAGTCGAAAACGACCAAGCTGTAGAAGAAAATAATGCGGAGGTTCAGCCGGAGGTCCAGCAGCCCGAGGAAGAGCCGCAGCCCGACCAGCAAGGTCAAGAGGGGCAACAGAACGGGCCCGTGGTCAAGACACCAGAGCAGCTGCTACGAGAGCTGCAGCAGCAACAACAGCAGCAACAGAATGCTCCGCCTCCAGGCGCGCCGGGCCAGCCGCCGCAATAGCAAAGTCAGATTGCAGATTTTAGATTTCAGATTGAAGATTTCAGGTTGTGGGTAGCGTCCACCCACGTGAAGTTCCAATCTTCAATCTAAAATCCTCAATCTGCAATGGCACTAACTGTGAATTTCCAAAGTGACTTCCAGAGGAAGTCCATGAAATGTGAACCACAGGTCGAGTGGTCCAGTGTCGGTGAGTGATCTGAAGTTGTAGTCTGCACCAGAGATCACGGTGGGAACAGAGAGCATACACTTGCGGAATCGGCCATCCAGCTTGTTCTTGAAGTTGCCGGCGATCATGTTGGCGACTTCGCCGATGGCGTCGCAAGCGTGGTCCGCCACATTGTTCGGCGCGAACCGAGAGCAGCCCGCAGAGATGCCCTGCCAGGCCCACCATGGCCGTGAACTCGGCGCCCTTCCACGCCTCCGGGCTGCCCCGCCCGAGCTCCGTGCCCAGCATCATCCGAAATACTTCACGGCTGGCGGTTTCGAGCGTGGGAAGCCATTTCTCGTAGCCGTTTCGGCCCGAAATTAGTTCATGTCTGGTCCTCATCGTTAGTTATTGAGTAGCGTTAAACGTGGTACTCCATTCACTCTAGATCGGGAAGATACGTCTTGAACTTTAGTGGGCAGAATCAGGGAAGGCGATCGCTACAGTCTCTCGAAGATCCAATGTTTGGGGCACCCATCCGGAAGTTGGTCTCCCGGAAGACGAGAGAGTGCCTAATCTCGATATTCAGCTATTTGTCGTAGTGCAGTAGCGAGAATACATCGTACTGCGGCAGCTTTTCCCGTGGATTGAGGAAGTCCAGCTCAACGACAAATCCCATACCGGCAATATCGGCGCCGAGCGACTCCGCTAGCTTTGCCGTTGCCTGAGCCGTGCCGCCGGTCGCCAGGAGGTCATCCACGATGATTACTCGCTGACCTTGTTGTATGGCGTCACGATGCATCTCCAGGGTGTTCGTACCGTACTCCAGCGTGTAATCGTATTTGGCGGTGGCGGCCGGCAGCTTCCCCGGCTTGCGGACAGGGACAAACCCCGCATTGAGTCGGTACGCTAACGCCGGCCCGAAAATAAATCCGCGCGCTTCCATGCCGAGCACAAGGTCAATGTCTTTCCCCACGTAGTGTTCTGAGAGCGCGTCAATCAGCGTGGCGAAACCAAGCTTATCTTTGAGCAGGGTGGTGATGTCGTAAAACAGAATGCCCTTCTTGGGAAAGTCCGGAACTTCGCGGATCAACTTCTTTAAGTGCTCGCAGTTCCCACTCACACTCACCGATGCGGTCTCTGACATTCACCACGCTCCTTCAATGCGAAAAGTATTTAAGCCTGCCACCGGCTGTGTCGCAGATTCTTCCACGTCATCCACCCGCGAAGCGCGTGGTCCCTGCCGCAAGCGCGAACGCAATCCTGAAAGCTGATCGCGAGTACCTATGGCCAGCACTTCCACGCTGCCATCGGAATTGTTCCGCACCCAACCAGCGATTCCCAGCATCTGCGCTTCCCTCTCGACGAACCAGCGGAAGCCCACGCCTTGCACCCGCCCCCGGACCACGAAACGGCGGGCTTCTATACCTTTGCCGACTTGCATTTCAAAGCTCTGAAGCAGATTAGGCGCGGGAGAGATACGCCCCTTCCGCAGTATCCACGCGAATCTTCTCGCCTTCATTGATAAATGGCGGCACGTAAACGACCAATCCCGTCTCGGTCTTTGCTGGTTTAGTCACACTGGATGCCGTCGCGCTCTTCAAACCAGGCTCGGTCTCAATCACGGTCAAGTCCACCGTCTGAGGCAGCTCGATTCCCACCGCTTTGCCATCAAAAAATTCGACCCTGATTGGCAAGTTGGCAGTAAGGTAGTTCACCGCATCTCCAAGGATCTCTCGCGTCAAGTGCGTCTGTTCGTAGTTCGTCGTATCCATGAAGTAGAAGCTGTCGCCATCGCTGTAGAGGTATTCCATCTCCACTTCGTCCACATTGATTTTCTCGATGGGATCAGGGGATCGAAAACGGTGCTCGAACATTGCGCCGGTCCGCAGGTTACGCAACTTGGCCTGAATGAAGGCGCGCAAATTTCCCGGGGTCCGGTGCTCGACGCTGAAAACCGAGTGCAGGTCGTTATTGTGCTTGATGATCATGCCGGGACGAAGCTGTGTGGCTGGAATGGCCATTGCTAAATTGCTCTCCTTACATTATTTACGGCTGGCCGAAGGACGGGGCAGCCACAATTGCCGGTGTGGGCTAACCTGTGTATTTTATACGGCCTGTTCGAATTTGGGAATTAAACCACGAATGAAAATCGAGCAGCGACACTGAAACCGAAAATCTTTCCCTGAGGTCTTGCAGACAGCTAAAATGGTTGAGGACGAATCCAAGGTTGAAAATCTTCTGCTGAGGTGCATCCATGCGAGAAGGCAAATACGAATCCGAAGACGGCAACAACGTTGGAACTGCAATTACTTTTCTGTTGATCGGCTTGGGTGCCGGTGCTGTGGTCGGCATGTTGTTAGCTCCCAAGACCGGCCGCCAGATGCGCCGCGATTTGCGACGGGGTTACGACAGCGCACGCGAGACGATTGACGACTGGAAAGACACCGCGCGAGATTTTGCTGAGGACGTAGTGGAGCGAGGCAGTGATATCGCCGACGATCTGCGCGATCGTGTTACCCCACTCGCCAAAGCCGTTCGCCGGCGTTAATTGCGATCAAGTGCTCTTAGCGACAAGTCCCAACGCCTAACGCTTAACGAAAGATTGCGCCAAAGAAGCCTTTTACGTGTCCGAAAAAGCCTTTGCCGGCTCGTTTCGAATCGGACGCGGGGGGCAGGACCACAACTGCCGGCAGCGGGTCGATCTGGTTACGGGTTAGCGGCAGGGTTGCAGCCTCCGCAACTGGTGCGGCTGGCTGCGTCTGCGCCCGCGCTCTGCCACTAAATACCAGCGGAGCTTCCAGAGCAACTTTCATTTCGCCAGGCTTGGTCTGGGGCACGGGCCTGGTTTCAGGTCCTAGATCAGAAAGAGCAGCGGAAGGGGCGTCTGCCGGCAATCCTGTACTTGGCTGCGCTTCCGGCGAGTTCTCGAGCTGGAGCTTCGAACCTGCTTTCTCCTCCGAAACCACCGAGCTCGGATCGGCAGAGGCCCGCATCACAGGTTCCTGACGCGCTGGACATCCACACGGGGCTATCGGGCTCTCGACGATTTCGAATCGGCCTTGGCGAAACAAAACCTGCTGGTTCGGCTTGACCTCGTATGTGTCATTTCCCATTAACTCGGCGACCACCGCCGACGATGTAGTTCCAGCCAGCGAGCCAACGCAAGTATTGCCGTGAGCGTCGGTGCTTATGGCAAGGTTGAATTCGCCAGGCCCGGGCAGCACAACTCTGAAGTCAGGGGTCAGAACCGAATCCGACGATTCCTCCAGGTGATAGTGCGTCTCCATGGCCCCGGTGCTCATGCCAAGTAGCAGGTCCTTCCCGCTGGACGAAGTTGTCACTGAGAGAGTAGTTCCAGGACAGACCCGCACTTCCCCACCGCGCGTCAAACGAAGTATTGCGGTTTCTTCCTTGGCAGTTATGGACGAGCCGGAGGCCACGCGGCTACCTGCTTCCACCAAGGTGCCACCACTGCTCTCAGCGTAAGGGACAGCAACCGGCTGAGTGCCAGCGGTAAATGTCGGGACCGAAGCCGGCTTGGCGGTAGCTGCTGAGTCTGCTCGCAATCTTATATTCAGCCGGTTCCCTAAGGCGTCCCAGGTATAGAGGACCGGACCGTTGAGGTCAACGACGACGCGCGTAACCGCCGGGTCGCTTTGATACTGGTCAAGGCGAATGCTCTTGATCTGTTCATTGCGGAACGGAATACGCTTCCGGTTGCTGCTTAGTATCGAGCCCGGAAGATCAATCACCAGACGCAGCGGGCCTTCCACCGTTTGAAGTTTGGGGGTCAGTGGACGGGAGGAGACGATCTGGAGAATCGGCCCGTTGTCCCCAGGGGCAACGGTCACCGAAGTGACTTCCGCTGTCGGCTGTTTCCGGGCGCCTGCCGGCACTGCAATCAACGCAGCCAAAACGAGCGCGCAGTATTGTACTCGGACGCAAAACACAAGTGATTCCTGAATTGCTGGATGAACTTGCGATGAGAGTAGCACTACTTTACTGACTTATAAAGGGGTGTGGTGCACACTTAGGCCATAGCCAGCTGGCCGAATCCTCGAAAAAGCGTCACATCTTTTCAACTCGAATATCGCCGTCCCCGCTCTGGAGCTCGATTGAAATGCCGCCGCCGTTGATCCTGCCACGTACCGCGTTTTCTTTGTTCGAGGTAGAACTCATGATCGGAAAATCCACCTTTACATTGCCGTCACCCGTGTGCGCATCCAGATCCGCGGCGAAGCTGTCCGGCAGGCGCAAGCGAATATTGCCATCACCGGTACGAAGCATCCAGCCCGGCTGTGGCGTGGGCGATGCACTGACCTCTGCATCCACGTTGCCATCACCGGTATGGAGATTCAGCAGATCAAAACGTCCGGTGACATCTACGTTGCCGTCATGAGTGTCGGCGCGAAGTGAACCTTCGACGTCGCGGACACGCACGTCGCCATCGCCGGTTTCAAACCGCAAACTGCCTCGGACGTCGTTCACGCGAACATTACCGTCGCCCGTATGAAGGTTCAGGTCAGATTCGCGCGGGACATGAAGCTCCACACGGATGCTCTGAAAGCAGAAGCCAAAGCAGGCTTTTGGCGGGTGTTGCAGCCTTATCTCGACGTGATTTCCTGACTGATTGCCGGTGACGCGCAGTTCATGATTAATTTTCCAGCCGTGAGCGATGACCCGCACGCTTACCTGCTGGCTGGACGAAGTCAAAATCTCGAGATCGCCATCGTTCGCGTCAACGATGACTTCAGGCTTTCCGCTAACTGGGTAGCTGTGGCTCCACTCTTCGGCGCTGGCCACAGCGGAAAACAGCGCAATCATCGTAAGAAACACAAGGCGGCGCACACGTCACCTCCAATACTGCCGAGGATACGCGAGCTCGGGCAAGAAAGTTCCTTGGGAAACGGCAAATCAAGCCGCAACGCGACTGTACAGCGGGGAATAGAGGAAGTCCTGAAAGGCGAAGGAAAAGCTCGAACGCTGGACTTCCAGGCCGGGAGCTGACGACGGGACTCTTACGATTCGGCTAGGAACTCGTACTCGTCAATCACCGCCGCGACCGGCACTTTGGAATCCGCCATTCCACTTTCCACGCGGACCACTTTACCTTTGCAGCGCACGCGGATGCTTTCCGTAAGAGTAATTTCAGGGGGGAGGGTTAGCGTGAATTCAATATCGGAGCCGGTGGTCATAGGCGTGTCCATATAGAAGCAGATGCCGCGAGCGCTTACGTCCCGGGTTTGCGCCGAGAGGGTCGCGTCATTGTTGCCGCTGTAATTTACCGAAACCGGCAACCGGAGCGCAAATCGCCGGGTAGCGCGTTTTTCTGCAGTTTGGACTTCGACCATAATCCTCCTAAACCCCTGTAAGGATGAAACCTAGGCGGCTGCCTGTCAAGTGAAACTTAGGCCAGTCCAGGCATTGTCCGAAATCTTGATGTAACCTGATTTCATCGGCCATGGTTTTTGTTCTCGATAACTACGATTCCTTTACCTATAACCTGGTGCAATATTTGGGTGAACTGGGGGCGGATGTGGTGGTTCGCCGGAACGATCAGGTTACCGTCCATGAACTCGAGGAGATGCGCCCGGAACGCATCGTAATTTCCCCGGGTCCATGCACACCGCAGGAAGCCGGCATCAGCGTTGATGTCTTCCGCCACTTCACCGGAAAGGTTCCGATTCTAGGAGTTTGCCTGGGACATCAGGCCCTGGGAGCGGCTTTCGGGGGAAAGGTTGTCCGAGCACCCCATCTCATGCATGGCAAAACCAGCCGCGTCTCTCACGACGCGAAGACTATTTTCAAAGATCTGGAATCCCCGTTCACGGCAACCCGCTATCACTCCCTAATCGTCGAGGAAAAGGGACTTCCCGCAGACCTTGAGATCAGCGCCTACACCACAGAGAAGGATGGCTCACGCACGATCATGGGTCTACGACATCGCAAGTATCCGGTTGAAGGCGTGCAGTTCCATCCGGAAAGTGTGCTGACGGGTGAGGGCAAGAAGTTGATCAAGAATTTCCTGCAAATGTAGGGACAGGTGCCCTCACCTGCCCGGCGGAGCAACGCTCGGGCTTTTCAGTTGGCAGGGCTCAAAGGCAATTACTTCGACGTCCCGCCATTCCTGCCGGCAGCTCTCTCTTGGAGCGCCAAATTCACAATCCGCAGCATGTCTTCCCTGGGCGCCGGCTTGCCAGTCCAAATCTCAAATTGCCGCGCCGCCTGATGCACGAACATTTCGCTGCCGGCAATTACTTCGGCGCCGCGCTCTTTTGCCAGCTTTAACAGCCGAGTCTCAGCCGGATCGTAAACCATATCGAACACGTACTTGGCCTTGATCTCGTCGGCATTGAGCGGCGACTCGCGTGGGTTTCCCATTCCCACAGGAGTCGCATTGATGATGACATCGAACTCCAGGCGCTTGAGGTCTGCGCGTTTGATGGTGCGCGCCCGCGCTTGCCTGGCCAGCTTGTGCGCCGCCGCGAGGCTGCGGTTCAAAATAGAAATTTGTGCACCTCGGTCTTTCAGCCCGAAAACTGCCGCCCGGGCCGCGCCTCCGGCACCCAGGACCAGAATCTTCGCATCATTCAGCGTCATGCGCTGCTCGAGCGGCCGCACCACGCCTGACGTATCCGTGTTGAAGCCATAGAGCTTACCGTCTTGCGATCGCACCACCGTGTTGCAGGCGCCTATCTTGGCGGTGTAGGGATCGGTATTGTCCAAATATCGAAGAATCGCCTGTTTGTGGGGCATGGTGATGGCCAGGCCTTGAATCGGTATGTCCCGCATACAGGCTAGTAGGTCCTTCAGAGACTTCACATGTAGCGCGACGAAGACTCCATTTACGTTTTCGCGGCGTAGCGCAGCATTCATGATTGCAGGAGACAGCGAGTGAGATACCGGGTCCCCGGCTACGCCATAAACTTTGGTGGCGGCATCCACCTGATCAATCCGGTAGGTATTACGTAATTCCTGGGCGGTTACTTGCCCGGGCGCAGTTTTCTGGTCCGCGGCGACTGCGGCAAAGGTGAAGGCGCTGCCAGCTCGCACCGCGAGTATGCGGCTGATGATTCCTTGCTCGCCCATGCACAGGCCCACCAGCGAATACTTATCCTGATGCGCCTCCAGGAACTTCATCATGGTTACGTTGTCGTAGAGACTGGCGGCGGTGCTGACAACTTTGTAAAAGTCCGCCGGATGCGAGGACATTTTCTTCAGCGTTTCCTCGAGTTTTTGGGTCCCCTTGAAATCATGGAATGACAGCACTACTGCCGCTTTGGAACGAAGCTTTTCAACCTTCGCCGGCTTCAAGTGGGCCGCAGTTTGGATCTCAACGTCCACCAACTGGCATCCGGCAGCAGCAGCCTTCTCAAGCACATCCAGTTGCGCCGGAATGGCTCCCCGGAACTTTCCTCCGCTGACGACGCGGCGGCAAGTCGCGATTACAGCAACATGGGGGTGGGACTCGGTAAACTCCCGAAGCCTCGGGAAGATCAGAGCGGGCCTGGCGAGATAGTCTAACCTCAATTCAATAAAGGGGTTATCCCGTGCTGTGACCTCGGCTTTTTCGATCAGCTCATCGGCGTCTGCTCCAGTAATAGCAACGCAGACCCGGGGAAGCCGCAAGTGTAACAATCTGGAGACGTAGTGGTTATTATCAGAGGTCATTAACCGCGCGATATTACAGGGCCTCAACTCCAGATGCAACACAGTTTGCACAATTTTAGGGCAGCAAACTTTTTAACATCGCCAGAATGAGACCTGCGTAACCTTGACCATGGCCGTCCCGCTTGTTACTTTCCTCATTGGAAGTTTCTTTATTTTAAGCAACTTAGCGTTGCGGCGGGTCGCAGACGGGACCTGAGGAGGAACCATGAATAAGGCAGTGCTATTCCTTGCGCTCTTGGTGCCGGGGCTGGCTTGGGGGCAACAGAGCGGTTCCGCGGACACCACTCCAGCGGGCACGGTTCCGACCTCCGTCAATTTTCCGATCGAACGTGTGCAGAAGCCCAATGCCGCCGACCTCTACTGCTCCGGCTTCGTTGGCAAACCACTCTCGTCCAAAGATAAGTTTGTGGCAGGCGGCCTGGAGAGCCCGTACACGGCTCGCTTCGTGAACAACGATGCCATTTACCTGAACGGCAAGGGCTATGAAGCGGGTCAGGAGTACACAGTGGTTCGCGAACTGCGCGACTCCAACCGGTACGAGCTATTCACCGGGCAATGGGCCGCGCTCAAAGCTGCTGGACAGCCCTACGAAGAGCTGGCGCGGGTGAAGGTTGTTGATACCCGCAGCAAGATGGCAATCGCCCGTGTCGAGTTCAGTTGCGACGCGATCGTGCCCGGTGACTTTGTCCTTCCCTTTGTGGAAAAAGAAAAGACGGAGTTTCATCCGCCAATGCGCTTTGATCGCTTCGCACCGTCAAACGGCCAAGTCAGCGGCCGTATCCTGATGGCGAAAGACTTTGATTCTGAGTTGGGAACGGGAGCAAAAGTTTACGTTAATGTGGGTTCGAGCCAGGGTCTGAAGGTCGGCGACTACTTGCGAGCGGTTCGTAATTATCATACCGACGCCCGCGATGCTGTGACTTCGCTCTCTTACCGGGCATCCGCTAACGAAGAGACCCAGACCAAACAAGTCGCAGTCGATCCAGGGTTCCTGGGCAAGACAGGCGGCCCTGTCGTGATCACAGCGGATATGCCTCGCCGCGCGGTTGCCGAAATCGTCGTCATCGGAACCACCCCGTCCACGGCAACGGGAATGATCGTTTTCTCAATGGAACCGGCGCATGTCGGCGACGGCGTAGAGCTCGATCCGCAATAACTTTTCAGTCTCGTCTTCGATTTCAGGGAAGGAGAAATCCTTCCCTCTTTCTTTGAATCGAAGAAATTTTGTACTTAGCCTCAGACCACGTAGGGGCGGGTGCCCTCACCCGCCCGGTCGAGCAAAGCTCGACAACCATGCTCGAATTGAGGATCTGAACCTAAAGCAACGCACCTACGTTGATGGTGAGAGCAGTACAGGATGGTCTTTGGGCACAAGTACAGTTAGTGCATCCGGCACGATCGAGAGAGTTATCGGCAGTCGCCCTAGGAGTTCGCCGTCAGCCTCAACATAGATGTTTTCAGGTTTCTCTCCTGTCACACTGCGGCAGGTGACTTGGTCCGCATATGCAAGCTCGATCCCGGGCACGCCGCCCGACATCCCCAGGAGTCCCCGAAAAACATAGGCCAAATACAGCGCCCGATTGCCCGTTCTGCAAAGGACCAGCCGCAGATCATTGCGGGCAAGCGATGCTCCCGGAGCCAGTTCCCGCAACACACCTCCAAACTGGTTAATGCGGACCGCCAGCACTTCGGATAGCCGTGCTTCTCGCTGCTGTGCTCCGCCATTGCTCGAGAATTCTGCTTCGAAGTAGCGCATGCGATGCGTCAGCCAAAGATGCGTGGCTTTGGTGTAGTAGGCGAGCATGCCCATGCGGTCTTTGATCAGCCGGTTGAGTTTGTAGAACAAGTGAGCGTCCACCCCAACGCCAGCGGCGACGGTGAAAAAACGGAAAGCCGGCAGGCTATGGAAGTCCCTGTAGTCAATCCGGCCTACGGCAATTCGCCTAGGAGCAGCCACAAGCAGAGCCTTCGCTGCCGCTGCTGGAGTCAGTGGCAGCCGAAGATCATGCGCCATAGCGTTAGCGGTACCAAGTGGAATGATTCCCAACGCCGCGTCTTTTCCAGCCAAGCCCTGGAGCACGTCGTGGATGGTGCCGTCGCCGCCACAGGCAACGATGGTGTCGAATCCCTCGCGAACAGCCATGCGGACTTGAGCAGCGGCATCCGACGGGGCGCGAGTGGGCGCGGCTTCGACTTCAACTCCTGCCGCTTGCAAGATCGACTTGACCGTTTCGACATCAGTCAGTCGGTGCTTCCGCCGACTGCCGGAGATGGGGTTATAGAGAAGGGCGGCTCTGCGCATGCAAGGGGATTGTAGCGGGTTCGGGTGCGGTCTAGGGCTGGACTCGAAAGCCTAAAGTGTGGATTCTAACGATCAGACTTGAATAGAGTGGAAATTTCCGGTTGATCGGGTTTGTAGCGGATGAAAGCGGGTTTCCCTTTAAGACCGTCGAGCCGGGACTTTAATCCTTTCTCAGTGTGGATCCTGCAACAACGAATCCGGAGTAGTAGCTGCCATCAAACCTGATAGCCGTAATAGATGACTCTGCCTTCGCCGTCTTCATAATTCCCCGAGAATCCCCCTTTTGTTAGCGGCCATTTTCGTGCATCCTTCAGCTGCTCTTTGTACCTGAGTCCCCGGAAAAATTGCACCACACCAAATACAACGACTGCGCCGCCGCAAACGACCGAGAACATTTCGCCCTTTGCCCACCAACCGGGTGACATGAACGCGTAAGCCACAGTTAGCGATGCAATCCACAGCAGCCGGTACCGCATTAGCCAGAATAGTTGTGCGAGTACACCGGCGGCTGTCAGGAGGTAAACACCTCCTAACAGGAGCCTGCGTTCGTGGTAACCACGATAGGTGAGCAGCAGAACTACTGCACCCACTACTAACGTTAGCACAGCAGCTATCCGAACTCGACTACCTGGAAAGCCATTCATAACGGCAGTCGCAATTTTCCACTAGGAATGCCCGAAAATCAAAGAAATATCTGCTTCAGGCTGGATTCCGATAGAATCTCGCTTCCATGGTCATACATGCGCGCTCTTTCGCGAAGATTAATCTCGGCCTGCGCATTGGCGTGCTGCGTCCGGATGGATTTCACGAATTGCGGACGGTGTATCAGACGATTGCGCTGCATGACTTGGTTCGGGTTTCTGTTGGGAGAGGGTCGGGAATTGAGATTCGATGTGAGAATCCACGGGTACCTACGGACTCGACGAACACCTGCTTCAAGATTGTCACTCTTGCGATGGATGCATTGAAGACTCGAGGGCGCGTGGTGATCGAGATTGAGAAGCGATTGCCGGTGCAGGGCGGGTTGGGAGGGGCTTCGGGCAATGCGGTAACGGCGCTACTGGCGTTGGAGACGGCGCTTGGCAAAGAATTATCGCATCCTGACAGGCTACGGATTACGACGGAAGTCGGATCGGACGTACCGCTATTCTTGATCGGCGGAACGGTGTTGGGAGTCGGACGCGGCGAAGAGGTCTATCCTCTGCCAGATTTGCCTGCCACGGCGTGTGTGTTGGCGATGCACGACATTGCGGTTTCAACACCCAAGGCCTTCGCAGATTGGGACAGGTTGTGTGGCGCGGGCGCCTCCGCCCGCGAATCAGTTGGCGATGATCGGGCGGAGGGTGTCGCAAAAGATCGGTCAGGGAACAACCGGGAGGGCACGGCTTCCAACCGTGCCGCATCAGGCCATCACGACGTTCGGGGTTTAGCCCCTGAGGAACTTGCCGAGCAAAGCTCGGCCTGGACGGGCGAGGGCTCCCGTCCCCACATGGTTCGTCCCCACATGGGCAGTGGAAAATTGACCTCCCCTACTCACTCCGATAGAATGTCAGAGTTCAGCCATGAGATTTCAGCGTGGCTGAGTGCGGCTCCTGACAGGACTGGGCGCCGCAGATCCGGTGTCTCCGCCAGAGGTGGAGGCCGGGCCGAGAACCCACTGCTCGACCTTGTCCGAACCGGGATTGAAAACGACTTCGAGCGAGTCGTCTTTCCGCAGTATCCCGAATTACGCGAGGTCAAGAGTGTGCTCGAACGGGCAGGCGCGCGGTATGCTTCGCTCTCCGGTTCTGGGTCGGCGATTTACGGCCTGTTCGATTCGCGAGACAAGGCTGCGGCAGCTGCGAAGAGGCTGAACCAGCGGGGCACTCCGGCGGTGGGGACGAGCACGTTGCCGCGGCGGCAGTATTGGAAGAGATTGCAGATTTCAGATTGAAGATTTAACCGAAATTTCAGATTGAGGATTTTGGATTGCAGATTTGAGAACCGGAGACGAGTATTTCAATCTACAATCTGAAATCGTTAAATCTGCAACCGCCTTACTGGGCCGTCGACTAATGGTAGGTCAAGTGCCTTTGGAGCACTTTGTCTAGGTTCGAATCCTAGCGGCCCAGCCAGAAAGGCTGTCGTTGGTCGTTGGCTGTCGGTCGTTGGCCTAAACCATCAGATGCCGACGGCATGGCTTCTAGCGAACGACGACGCATCGCAAAATTTTTCGCCGACGACCGATGACCAAAGGCCGACGACACTTATGGCTACTCTTGCAACAGCGACGGAAAAGAAACCCGGCATGAGCACCGAGGAAAAGCACGAGCGCAAGCCGCACCGCGCGCGCGTGGATGACAAGTTCAAGATTTTCTGCGGTACGGCAAATCAGCCATTGGCCGACGAGGTCTGCGCTTTCCTCGGTATGACGCGCGGGCAAGCGCTGGTCAGGAGATTTGCCGACGGCGAAGCCTACGTCCAGATTCAGGAAAACGTGCGCGGCGCTGACGTCTTCGTGATGCAGCCGACGTGCCGTCCAGTGGACCAGCACCTGATGGAATTGCTGCTCATGATCGACGCGCTGAAACGTGCGTCGGCGCGGCGCATCACGGCTGTGGTTCCGTACTACGGCTACGGGCGCCAGGACCGCAAGGACAAGCCGCGGGCGCCTATTTCGGCCAAGCTGGTAGCGGATTTGCTGACTACCGCAGGCGCCGACCGGGCGTTGCTTATTGATCCGCACGCGCCTCAGATACAAGGATTTTTTAATATTCCGGTGGACCATTTGTTTGCTTCGCCAGTGCTGGTTGATCACTTCAAGAAGTTGGACCTTCCGAATCTCACCGTGGTCTCGCCCGATGCCGGTGGCGTGGAGCGCGCTCGCTTCTTCGCCAAGAAAGTGGATGCAGCGCTGGCCATTGTCGACAAACGGCGTGTCGAGGCCAACGTTGCGGAAGTGATGAATGTCATCGGAGACGTCAAGGGCCGGACTTGTCTGATAATCGATGACCTGATCGATACCGCAGGCACGCTCGTGAAGACCGCAAGCGCGTTGATGGAAAATGGCGCCAGTGAAGTCTATGCGTGCTGTTCCCACCCGGTGCTTTCAAATCCGGCGGTCGAAAACATTTCGAACTCTTGCATTAAAGAAGTCGTCGTCACCAACACCATCCCCTTGTCTCCGGAAGCGGCAGCAGCAAGAACCGAGCTCGGCGGTAAGATCAATGTTCTTTCTATCGCTGGATTGATCGGACGCGCGATCCAGTCGATTCATGAAGAGACGTCTGTGAGCAAACTGTTTTTATAGGAATCAGCATATGGCTACAGCAACCGAACAAAACATACTGGAAGCTCAACCGCGCACCCCCGGCACCAAGAACGATGCCCGGCGAGTGCGGCGTCAAGGAAAAGTCCCTGCCGTAGTTTACGGAGCGGGCAAACAGGCTTTGCCGGTCAGCGTTGATCCGCGGCAGGTGTCTCGCATTCTGCACTCGGACACCGGGCACAATACAGTTTTCGACTTGACAGTGGATGGTGAGCGCACCAAAGCCATGATCGTGGATTGGCAATATGAGCCCATCAAAGGCGGCCTGTTGCACATTGATTTGAAGCGCATCGCTATGGACCAGAAGCTCAAGGTCAACGTGCCTATCGAGCTTGTCGGCGAACCGGCGGGCGTGAAACAGCAAGGCGGAATCCTGGAACAAATTTTCCGCGAAGTCGAAGTCGAGTGCTTGCCCGGCGATATTCCGAATTCGGTTGAGCTGAACGTGGCAGAGCTCGTCTTCGGCATGGTGTTGCGCGTTTCGGATTTGCCCAAGAATGACAAGGTCAAATTCTTAACGGATCCAGATCAGCCGGTAGCCCACATTATCAGCATCAAGGAAGAAGAGGTCCCGACTGCTGAGGCGGTCGCGGGCGAAGCGGCTGCGGCTCCAGCTGAGCCTGAAGTCATCAAGAAGGGCAAGCAGGAGGTCGAAGGCGAAGGTGCAGAAGCTGCGACCGAGAAGCCGGAGAAATCCGAGAAGAAAGAAAAGAAGTAGCTCGTGGTGGTTGTGTGGGGACAGCCGGTGGTTGTGTGGGGACGGGCGCCCTCGCCCGTCCGGTCGAGCAACGCTCGACAGCTTTGTTTACGAGGGACATTAAAAAGGCGTGAAGCTGATTGTTGGGCTTGGCAATCCGGGTGACGATTATGAGCTTACGCCGCATAATTTAGGTTTTCTTGCGGTGGACCGCATAGCCGCCGGTCTGGACGTGGATGTAAAGAACCGGCAGTGCCGGGCGCTGACAGCGCGGGCGGCGCTTGTTGATGTACCAGTGCTGCTGGCCAAGCCTCAGACGTACATGAACCTGAGCGGTCAGTCGGTCCAGGAGTTGGTGGCGAAGCACGATATCCAGCCGGAGTCGGACCTGATCGTGATCCACGACGAGTTGGACTTTCCCTGGGGGAAGTTGCGGGTCCATCGAGGACGAAGTTCGGCGGGGCATAACGGCGTCGAATCGATTATCGCGACGCTCGGAACAAAAGATTTCCTGCGCATCCGGATTGGGGTTGCGCCGGAACATAAGGTAGAGAATGGCGAGAAGTATCTGCTATCGCCGATGCGCAAGGCAGAACTGAAAGAGCTCGACTGTATCCTCGTCGACGTGGAAGATGCGGCGAAGATGATTTTGAAAGAAGGTCCGGCTGCGGCGATGCTTCGCTTCAACCGCAAACCGGAACCACCCGTAGAGACGTAGCTCTGCTACGTCTGAGACGTTGCAAAGCAACGTCTCTACACGAATTTTGGAGAGTGCAATGAATCGTACTTATGAACTGATGTTTATTGTTCGGCCTGACATGACTGAGGAAGACCAGGACAAGCTGATTTCCACGCTGGAAGCAGCGGTGACCTCCTCCGGCGGGCAAGTAAAGAGCATGGAGAAGATGGGCAAGCGGCGGCTGGCGTACACCGTGCGCAAGTTCCACGATGGCCTTTACATCCTGCTCACGTTTGAGGGTGGCGGAGGGCTGGTGCACGAGCTTGAGCGCCGCCTGCGCGTAACTGAGCCGGTGATCAAGTTCCTCAGCGTGCGAATTGACGAGGAGCAGAAACGCCTGGACAAAATCAAAGCGATCAAAGACGCGAAGCGCAAGGCATCCGCGCCCCCCGCGCCGGTCGCTGCGGAGACGACAGGCGAGGCGCCTGCAGCTACAGCGTAAACAAGTTTTTTGGAGCTACGGGCGTCCTCGCCCGTAGGCGGGCGGGACGCCCGTAGCTCCATAACATTTATTGAAGGAGTTTTATGGCTGACGAAACTAGACCAACATCTGCAGGCGAAGGACAGAGCACTGAACGGCGTCCACAGCGTTCCGGACCGGGCGGAGGGCGTGAAGGCGGCCCCGGCGGTCGCAAGTACTTCCGCCGCAAAAAAGTGTGCAAGTTCTGCACCGAAAAAATTGCAGCGATCAATTACAAAGACGTGCGACTGCTTGCGCAATTTGTGGCGGAAAGCGGCAAGATTACGCCTCGCCGGCTTACGGGAGTGTGTACACCGCACCAGCGCCGTCTGAGTTCGGCGATCAAGCAGGCGCGCAATATCGCTCTGCTGCCGTTTGCCGGACGCGCGTCGTAGAAAACGGGCCATGGATTTACACAGATCTTCACGGATTTTTTTCTTTCTGTTTCTTGATCGGTGTTAATCCGTGAAAATCCGTGGCTGTGAATTTGATTTCAGAACGGAGCAATCATGGAAGTCATTCTCAAAGAAGACGTTGCGAAGCTGGGTTCACGCGGCGATGTGGTGAAAGTTGCCGAAGGATACGGGCGGAATTTTCTTCTGCCGCGCAAACTCGCCATTGAAGCCTCGTCGGGAAACAAGAAAGTCATTGAGCAGATGCGGGCCGCATCCGTTCGCCGCTCCGCCAAAGAAAAAATCCAGGCGGAGGAGTTGTCCAAGCAATTCGACGGACTGTCGGTCTCTTTCCAGCGCCGCTCGGGCGAGCACGATCAACTGTTCGGGTCAGTAACTTCAGGCGATCTTGCCGATGCCCTCGAAAAGAAAGGCTTCAACATCGACCGCCGTAAGATCCAGGTTCATGAGCCGCTGAAGACGCTGGGCGAGTTCATGGTGCCAGTGAAGCTGCATAAAGACGTCACCGCGCATTTGAAGGTCGTGATCGAGAAGGAAGCGGTCGAGTAGTCCGCGGGTGGCTGTGGAGGGGCAGGCGTCTCGCCCGCCTACGCGAGGACGCCCGTAGCTCCACGGTCTTATTGCCGAGACAGGCCCCAGTGGACCCGGTCGCATGCATCGACATTTCCCCAGCTCCGCAAGGAGCGGCATACGTTAGCCCAGGGCGCAAGCCCTGGGTGGGACGCACAAATGGGCTAGCGCGAGGCCCCGGGCCGAGCGGCAGCGAGCTTCTTCCCTGACACGAATTTGTTTCCGGCCACAATGTAGCGCAGCGGCATCTCCACCGCTTTCATAATCCCAATTCTTTTTGTCACCACAACGCGCGGAGGCGGCGTCCCGTCATCTGCGATGTAAAGATCTGATCGCGAATCCGTCAGGTCTTTGCCGTTATCCCGCTCGCGCGTAATTGCAAATGCCGCAGCCAGCCTTCCTGGGCCACTGGTGAGCCGACGCAAATCCGAATCTTCCGCGATTGCTCGCAATTTGAACATTTCTGGTAATCCTTGAATCGGCTCTACAGCGCGAAAAAGAATTCCGCCCGGAACGCCGTCCGACAGACAGGAAACGTTCAGGCAGTAATGATTGCCGTAGATGAAATAAACGTACGCGTGCCCGGGAGGGCCAAATAGAACGGCGTTGCGCGGTGTGCGCCCGATAGAGGCGTGGGCCGCGGGATCGTCAGCACCGAGGTAGGCTTCGACCTCGACGATGCGCCCAGTGAGGAGCTTGCCATCTTGGCGCCGAACGAGAATTTTGCCCAACAAGTCAGGACCTGCAAGGCGCGGGTCACGGTCGTAGAAGGAGGAAGGGAGTGCTTTTGTTTGATTTTGAGCTGGGGTCTGTCGATGGTTTTTCACTTACGGTTGCGATGAGGAACTCGCCGCAGCGTTTGCTTACGTGCTTCTCTGATCTGCAACAAAGGTTCACTGATTCTGAAGAGAAATAGGAAACCACCAAGCAATACCAGGGCAAGCATCAACAATATTGCATGCCATGCCAACATGCTCCAGTCGATGCGATAGGGTGTCAGGCAATCTCGCGCTCAGGAATAACGACACGCCAATAGCGACGAAGCTAAGAACGAAGATCGAAATTCCGACTATCTGAACTGGATTGAGTCGCTGGCGGCCCAAGTATAGATTGCGCCAAAAACGACCCTCGTTCTCCACGGTATCCGGAAAGACAGTGTTCTGCTGTCGTTCACGGACATCTCGCATCCAATCACCGCGTCTGTGGCTATGACCCAATCTACGCCGCCCCCTTCTGCGCTTCCTTCAAATATTCCAGCACTTCATCGGCATGGCCCTCTGGTTTCACCTTCTTGAAGATGTGCTTGATCCGTCCATCTGGCCCAATGATGAATGTAGTCCGCGCCACCCCCATCACCTTCTTGCCGTACATATTCTTTTCCTGAATCACTCCGTAGGCATTGCAGATTGCCTTGTCGGCATCGGCAACGAGCGTGAATGGCAAGTCGTATTTGTCCACAAATTTCTTCTGCGCCGCAGGCGTATCCGGCGAAACTCCGAGGACAACAGCGCCAATTCTCTCAACTCTCTTGAACGAATCGCGAAAGCTGCATGCTTCAATCGTGCATCCGGGAGTGTCAGCGCGCGGATAAAAATAGAGCACGACCCACTTGCCTTTGTAATCCTTCAGCGCGATCTTCTCGCCGTTCTGGTCAAGCGAAGTAAACTCCGGGGCTTTATCATTGATTTCCATGGGAACCTCTCGTAGTTATGACAGTTTTCGGTTATACCGCAAACTGGCGTGTGCCGTCACCTTGGCGGTCATCTGCTGCGCAACCTTGGACCTGGCGGTCGGCCAATTTGCCAAACGCCCCCAATCCAGCAAAGGGCCGCGGGCGCTAGGCATAGTGGAGTTGGCCGCTAATGGTAAAGCGCGGTTGGTCGGGGTAACTATTATGCTCGACGGCCGGTTTTACGATGCCGGATCTTACAAAGCCGACCCCGTGCCGATGGCATTGCATTCTCAAATCGTCTATGAAGCAGTCAAGGCTGGGGTTCCCCAAGGCCTGTTCACGGTGGAAGGCGCCCGACCGACCGACAAAGGCTGGCTCGGCGAGGGGAAGTGGCGCGCCACGGCCGAACTCGACGCCGAGAAGGAAAAGACCAAGGCCGAAGCAGACAAGAAAGCCGAGAAAGCCCCTCCGCCGGAGCAGCAGATTGGCGGGCCGCCACGGCTGAAGCGAGGTCCTGATTCGAGTTCCCCTCCGCAGCCGCCACCGCCGGCCCAGAACCCGCACGGTGCGCCTTCGAAAGCGAACTCCACTCCCGCGCAGAATCCTACCGCAGCTCCAGTCGAAGATCCCAATCGGCCGCTGCTCCGGCGGCAGGCTCCATCTGAAACGGCACACGAGCAGACGAAAGCCGGTGGCGAACCCGAGCCTCTCCTGGGCGCACTTCAACTCATTCCCGCAATTTCAGACTCCGATGGGCCCGATCCGCGTCCTTACAACTACCAGATGAAGCGGGAAGAAGAGGCAGCATTTCTGAAGAAGATGCTGGCGATGGCGGACGAAGAAGTGCGCGCACGCGCAGAGCTTTTGGGAAAGGCTGAGGGACCAAAGTCGAAACCACCGGGCAAGAGTGCCCGGAAGAAATCCGCGCCAGAGTTCCATGACGTTCAGTTGCACGTTTACGATCTCTCGAATGCCAACGAGCCTGTGCTAGTCCTCACGGCTAACGCAAAGTTGTCTTCCGCGCCGGACATTGAATACATGCTCGCGTTGGTCGCGCGGCAGGACATTTATGGCGACTTGCACAAGGTCTTCGCCCAGACGACTGACAACCAGCATCTGGACGTGCAGCCAAGACATGAACTGATCGACGCCGTAGATGCCGATGGCGACGGGCACGGCGAATTATTGTTTCGATTGAACGCGGAGCGCGGGTCTGCCTTCGGTATTTATCGTGTCGTTGGAGACAGGCTCTGGCCGTTATTTGAGGGGAAGCCGGGAACGTAGAACATGCTCACCACGGAGTCACGGAGGGAACAAAAGCATCTGTCCTCCTCTCATCGGCAAAATGAGGTGGCGCAAGCTTCAGTGCTTCGGTGCGTTGTATTCTCCGTGTCTCCGTGTCTCCGTGGTGAAATGAATCTCAGATGAAGACCGTCAGCCCAGGCATTGATTCGAAGATCGAATCGCTGCGCGAAGAGATTCGGCATCACGAGTACCGCTATTACGTGCTCGATGATCCGGAGATCAGCGACGCCGAATTTGACCGTCTGATGAACGAGCTCAAGAAGCTCGAGGCCGCTCATCCGGAACTGGTCACGCCCGATTCTCCCACGCAGCGAGTTGGCGGCAAGCCGCGCGAAGGATTCATCAAAGTCCCGCACTCCATTCCAATGCTCTCGCTCGACAACGCTTATAGCGAAGAAGAGCTGCGGAACTGGGAGCGGCGGGTTCACGAACTCAGCGGGCGCAAGGACATTGAATACGTCTGCGAACTCAAGCTCGATGGCATGTCGCTGGCGCTGCGATATGAAGATGGCAAGCTGGTGCGCGGGATCACGCGCGGCGATGGCTCGATTGGGGAAGACGTCACTCTTAACGTTCGCACCGTGCGCTCGATTCCACTTTCTGTTTCTCCTGAAAAATTGAAAAAGGCTGGACTCCCTGCGGATTTCGAAGTCCGCGGCGAGATGCTGATGCCGATTGCGTCATTCGAAAGAATGAACGAAGAACGGGAGAACCACGGGCTGTCACAGTTCGCCAATCCTCGTAACGCCACGGCGGGCACAGTACGCCAGCTTGAGCCGAGTATCACGGCACAGCGTCGCCTGGATTACTTCTCGTACATGCTTTTGTCCGGCGGCCGAAATTTGTTCGACCGGCACTGGCAGGCTCTGGACGCTCTGGACACGGCTGGGTTCAAAGTGAATCTACGGCGGGTGTTGGCTACGAACTTCGACGAAGTATGGAAATTTGTCGGCGAGTGGGAAGAAAAACGCGAGACTCTCCCCTATGAAATTGACGGAGTCGTGATCAAAGTCAACAGCACGGCCTTTCACCGCCAGCTCGGTTTCACCGGCAAAGCTCCGCGTTGGGCGATTGCTTACAAATACGCCGCACGGGCGGGAATTACGAAGATTGAGGACATTCTGGTGCAGGTGGGTCGCACGGGGAAACTCACGCCAGTCGCGGCATTGAAGCCCGTGCCTATCGGCGGGACCACGGTGAGCCGCGCCACGCTGCACAACATGGATGAAATCGAGCGGCTGGGCGTGAAGATCGGCGACTGGGTGGAAGTTGAACGCGGCGGCGACGTGATCCCCAAGGTCACGCGCGTGCTGGAGGATAAAGACCACCCGCGCGGGCATAAGTCGTTCCACATGCCGGAGAAGTGTCCCGTATGCGGCGGAAATGTCGTGAGGACCGAGGGCGAGGTGGACCACCGCTGCGTCAATCAGAAGTGCCCAGCCAAACTGCGGGAGACTATTCTGCACTTCGCCTCGCGTGGCGTTATGAACATTGATGGCATGGGAGACGCGCTGGTCAATCAGCTTACCGAACGACGTATGGTCAAAGACGTCGCGGATATTTACAAGCTAACCAAGACCGATCTGTTGAAGCTCGAACGCATGGGCGACAAGTCCGCGCAAAATGTTTTGAACGAAATTGAGCGCTCCAAAAAGTTGCCGTTGGAACGCGTGATCTATGGCCTGGGCATTCGCTTCGTCGGCGAGCGCACCGCGCAATTCCTGGCCGAGCATTTCGGGGCATTAGACGCACTCGTAACCGCCAGCGAAGAAGAGCTGCAGCAGGTCGAAGAAGTCGGCCCACGAATTGCGAAAAGCATCGTCGAATTCTTCGCCGAGCCAAAAAACCGCGAACTGGTGGATGAACTGCGCGCCGCCGGACTGACGTTGCGCGGAAAGAAAAAAGAACGCGGGACCAAGCTGGCAGGCCAGACGTTTGTGTTGACGGGAACTTTGGCGAACTACTCCCGCGATGAAGCCAAGAAGATGATCGAAGATGCGGGCGGTAAAGTCACGGGTTCGGTCAGCAAGAAAACGGATTTTGTGGTGGCGGGAGCCGATGCCGGTTCTAAGCTGGATAAGGCGAAGGAGTTGGGGGTGAAGGTGATTGACGAAAAAGGGATTCAGGCGCTTCTGACTTCATGACCTCCGTTCGGACCCAACTCTCGAGCGCTTATTGCGAGGTTTTCGTCGTCTCTTTTGAAAGGTCTCGCACAGAGATATCGATACCGCCCATCTTGACCACTTGAAAGTCGAGACTTGCGTGACCATCGTAAGTCACTTCCAGATGCGACGGAGTTGTCCATTTCATTGTTAGATCTATCGTTCCCCCGGCGTTGGCTTTGTTGTCGAGGACGTACGGTCGTGCAGCCGGGCCTTCACAGAAAAACCCCCAAAATTTCTTGCGGACGGTCTGAAACATTCGTCCGCTTCAGGTATACGTTCGTCAGAATCGCGGCCGTTCCGGGCCCGCCGTACTGTTCCGTGCTTGCCGTCGCGAGCCAATACCCATTCGGAGACCGGGCTTCTGCTGTCCAAATTGTAGATGCATCTCGGCAGCCAGATGTCAGGGCGCAGACTCCGGCAATAACGAATACGATCGACTTACGAGTCCCGAGCAGTGGGTTGGAGATATCTTTCACTCCCGATCTGCAGGCTAAGCTCAGCCGCCTGGCTGTCCAGCGGGGGCGACCCACTGAAGCCCTGGTCGTGGAAGCAGTGGAGCGCATGGTGAACTACGACGAGTGGTTTCTTCGCGAGGTGCAGACGAGTTGGCGGCCGCCGATCACGGAGAGCTTATAGAGCATGATGAAGTCAGGAAGTTTATTGACGAGCGGTATCCGGGTTGATGCGTGGTTCGATGAAGTGATGCTGTTTCTTTCGCCGCTCCGCGGCTAGTCTAACTGCGCTCCATTGCTCCCCTGATCCTCTTCCACGTCTCCTCCAGCGCCTCCGGCAGCACCCGGCTCTCCCCCGTGACTGTCATGAAATTGGTATCCCCGACCCAGCGGGGCAGCACGTGCATGTGGACGTGGCCAGTGACTCCGGCTCCCGCGGCGCGGCCAATATTCATGCCCAGGTTGATGCCGTCGGGCGAGTAAACCTGGCGAAGCAGGCCCTCCATCCTTTGCGATAGCGCCATCATCTCCTGGGCTGTCGCTTCGGGCAATTTCTGCAGTTCATTCAGATGCGCGAATGGGACGACCATCACGTGGCCGGAGGTGTAGGGGAAGCTGTTCAGAATGATGTAGCAGTTCTGGCCTCGATAAACAATCTTAGCCTCGCGGTCCGGCAGCTTGGGCAGCTCGCAGAAGATGCAGTCATCTGGCTTGCCTTCGTTCTTGCCGGCGGTGGTGATGTAGGCGTAGCGCCAGGGCGTCCAGAGGTAGTCCATGACAAAGGAGGGTAGCAGATCAATGTGTGGGTCGGGCATTCTTGTCCGACGCTTTGACTTCGGCTGTATTCCGGGTCTTCTGTGCTGTCCGCGACCCAGCAACAAGCGGCCCTCGTGAACCTGCGGGCATTGTCGGACAAGAATGTCCGACCCACACGGAGCGGAATGTTAAAACTCATCTCCCCGTTTGACACTCGTCGAAAGCGGTTGTTATAGTCGAAGAGTTCCCTTTGGATTCGGGTTCGATCTTTACGGCCGCTGGGTCAGTCCATCCGCCAGGGTGGGCTCAAACATAAACTAAGACTCATACCAGCTGTTCGCTAGTAGCCCGCATCCGCTGACACCGCTGAGAGGCAATGACCTTGTTCGACGAAACCAACGCACCCTATTCCGACTCCAACACTACAACCCTAACCGAGCCGCAGCCCGCGAACGAGGCACAGGCCGAGCAGGCTGAGCAATCGGTTCACGACGCCCACACTCACGATGAAGAGGCCAGTTCTCTTGGCCATGTTGAGCCTGGTGACGAAAAACCAGTTCCGGCGGCTAGTGACGACTTTGCGTCTGCACTCGACAGCTTCACCGCCGAGGCAGAAGAAGCGGCGGGCGAGGACCACGTGCTTAAGGGCACGGTGCTGAAACTCACGGCGACCCATGTCGTCGTGGACATTGGCGCCAAGTCCGAAGGCATGCTGCTGATTGCGGAGGTGTTGGACCACGAGGGCAAGCCCAAAGTCCAGCCGGGCGACGAAATTGACGTAATGCGGGAGAAGGGGGAAACGGAAGAGGGATACATTAATCTCTCGTTCCAAAAAGCGCAGAAGCTGCGCGCATGGGACGAAATTGAGAAAGCCTACAGCGAGAACCAGCCCATTCGAGCGGTAGTTGCGGAGCGCACCAAAGGCGGCGTAACCGTTGACATCCTCGGCGCACATGCGTTTTTGCCAGGCTCACAAATTGATCTGCGTCCGGTGCGGAACCTGGATGGACTTAAGGGACAGAGTTTCGATGTCGCCATCGTCAAGCTGAACAAGAAGCGCGGCAACATTGTGGTCTCGCGCAAGCAGCTCCTGGAACAGGAACAGAACGAGAAGAAATCCAAGGTCCTTGCGCACCTTCAAGAGGGTTCAATTCTGACCGGTGTGGTCAAGAACCTTACCGAGTACGGAGCTTTTGTTGATCTCGGTGGCATTGACGGTCTGCTGCACATAACCGATATGTCCTGGGGACGACTCACTCATCCGCGCGATCTGGTGAATGTCGGCGATCAGATTCAGGTTAAAGTGCTGAAGTTCGATCCCGACAAACAGCGCGTGTCTCTGGGCTTCAAGCAGCTCACGCCTGATCCCTGGCTCGATGCCGAGCACCGTTATCCCGTCGGCGCGCACGTTCGTGGACGCGTGATCAGCGTGACCGATTACGGAGCGTTCGTCGAACTGGAGCAAGGGATTGAGGGCCTCGTCCACGTGAGCGAGATGACCTGGTCGAAGCGCACCAAGCACCCGTCGAAACTGGTCAACGTGAACGATGAAGTTGAATGCGTTGTGTTGAGCGTGAATCCGGGAGAGCGAAGGATTTCACTTGGAATGCGGCAACTGGCGGCCAATCCGTGGGATTCGCTGATCGAGAAGTATCCTGTGGGTGCATCGGTTGAAGGGCGCGTGCGTAATCTGACCGACTTTGGCGCGTTCATCGAAATTGAAGAAGGCATTGATGGCCTGGTGCACGTGAGCAATCTAAGCTGGACGAAGCGCGTTAAGCATCCCTCGGAAGTCCTGAAAAAGGGCGATCGCGTGAAGGCTGTTGTCCTTGCGATTGATTCAGAGAAACGCCGCCTCTCGCTCGGAGTGAAGCAACTTCAGCCCGACGTGTGGGAATCGTTCTTCGGCAACCACCACATTGGCGACATTGTTCACGGCAAGGTTTTGCGGGTCGCGACATTTGGCGCATTTGTAGAAATCGCCGAGGGCGTCGAAGGCCTCTGCCACAACTCGGAGGCGGTTGATGCGAACGGGCAAGCAGTGCATCTGGAGCCCGGGCTAGAGCACGATTTCAAGATCATCAAGATGAGCCCGGAAGAAAAGAAAGTTGGGCTCAGCATCCGCGCCGTTGGTGAAGAAGCCTCGCGGAAGGAAGTGGAAGCTTACAAGCAACCGGCATCGAGTGCCGGATCCACCATCGGCGAACTCGTGTCGTGGAAACGCGCCGGCAACGAGAACGGATAAAAATCGGCGGCCACGGATTTTACGGATCAACACGGATAGAGATTTCAGAGAATTTCTTAAGGTTTATCCGTGTTGATCCGCAAAATCCGTGGCCGCTCTTATTTCGTATCAACCCGCAAAACAATATTCACGACTTTGCGATCGTCAAACTGGCTCATCCTTTTCGTGTCGCTCGACTTTCCGTTGAACTGGGCATAAACCTCGTAGTCCACATTCGCTGCTAGTGCCGGAAAGCGGTAGGTTCCATCACTGCTCACAATGTACGTTTTTACCGCACGGGTGCGAGTGTCGGTTACGTACACAATCGCGTTCGACACCGGGTTGTCGTCTTTATCAATCACCTTGCCGGTAAGCAAACGACCCGGATTCGCATCTTTGTCCTTGGCGTGCGCGGGAAAAGCAGCGAGCGTCAGTGCTAACAGCAACGCCACCAATAGTCGGATCGGTTTCATAGCGCCTCCCAACCCACCATCGTGAGCTTCTCTCATTGTAGATGTAACCCCACATTCGCGCGTTCGTTGCTCTCGATCCGCACGGTTACCTCGGGACTTGGATGTAAACGCTTGTAAACAGGTGATTTATAGTGCTCGGTGTCTGCCCAGACAATGTACTCTTGTTTGCCCAGCGGAACCCGCTGTTCGAATTCTCCCCGCCGGTTGGAATAGACCTCCCAGCGAGCCTTCTTTTCGCCGGCTCGCCTGATTTTCACCTTCACACCAGCCAGCGGGCGGTCGTCGGGGCTCCAGACGGTCCCGAAAATCAGAGCGTAGTCACTGGACTTAGCTGGCTGGCGACCCGGGCTTAGCGTACTAAGAAACAGGAAAACTGAAAGGCAGGCAAGAAGAAAGGTTGGCGGAGTTTGAGAGTTGAAGTGATGATCAGGAATAGTCGCCGTCTTCGCTTTCTTCATCATCATCGTCGTCGTAATCTTCCTCTTCCTCAACAGGTTTCAATTCCAGCGGATTAATCGTAGTAACTTCAAAATCCGATCCGCACTCCGGGCAGGAGAGCACTTCCCCTTCATCCACTTCGTCCTCTTCGACGTCTAGGCTGGTCTCGCACTCAGGACAATAAATCATAAGGCCTCCTTGCATTGCCTCGGTTTTATGATTGCACCCTGTTATATTTAGTTTCTCTCGGGGCATAGGTCAAGTCGGCCCTCCTCGCTGCCGGGCTTCGGATGGCACGAATGGCTACTGCGCTGCCCGCGCTGAGTGAGAAAATCGTTGTGACTCCAGATTGCATGATCCGCATACCTTTCCAGTTGCTTCTGTGGTTTTCAGTTCTCCAGGTGCTCAGCGCGATGTTAGCAGCCCAGGCAGCAGATGTCGCTGATCCCCAGATTAAATCCGCGCTGCGCGGGATATCGGCGGGGCAGATTCAGTCTGACATTGAAAAGCTGGTCAGCTTTCAGACTCGCGCCACTATTTCAGCGCAAGACCCTGCATCCATTGCCGCTGGCCGCGGAATTGGCGCTGCCCGGGAATGGATCAAAAACGAGTTCGAGCACTATTCGCGTGATTGCGGCGGTTGTCTCGAAGTAAAGACCGACAGCTTTACGCAACCCGCCAGCGATCGCGTTCCTTCGCCGGTTCAAATCACAAATGTGTATGCGGCGCTGCGGGGCACGAATCCGGAAGATGCAAAGCGGATCGTGCTGGTCACCGGGCATTATGATTCGCGCAATAGCGGCCCGGTGGATGGAACCGGTATCGCTCCCGGCGCGAACGACGACGGCAGTGGGACCGCGGTAAGTCTGGAGTGCGCACGAGTGCTGAGCAAGTTGCGGTTTCCAGCAACCATCATTTTCCTGACTGTGGCAGGCGAGGAGCAAGGACTTTATGGCAGCAAGCACTTCGCAGACATGGCAAAGGCGCAGGGTTGGGACATTGAGGCCGTGCTGAATAATGACATCGTTGGCGGAGATCAGAGCCAGGGACAAGACCCGAAGGCTGTCAGAGTTTTCTCTGAGAGTATTCCTGACAACGCTACCGAGGCGCAGCTTCGGATGATTCGCGCCCTGGGCGGGGAAAACGATTCGCCTTCGCGCGAACTGGCGCGATACGTCACTCAGACCGCCCGTAAGTATCAAATCGACGTTTCTCCTCTACTCGAATACCGGCGCGACCGCTATTTGCGTGGCGGAGACCATATTTCGTTCAATGAAGCTGGCTTTGCCGCCGTGCGCTTCACCGAATTCCGCGAAAATTACCATCATCAACATCAAAACGTACGTGCCGAAAATGGAATCGAACATGGCGACTTGCCTAAGTTTGTCAATTTCGACTACGTCGCTAATGTGGCGCGCGTGAATGCGGCTACGCTGGCGGCATTGGCATCAGCGCCAGCGCCACCACGGAATGTACGGCTGCAAACGAAAGAACTAGAAAACGATTCGACCCTGCTGTGGGAGGCTCCCGATGACGGACGCGCCGCGGGATACATGGTGCTCTGGCGGGCTACGACCGCACCAGATTGGGAACATTCGGAGCAGTCAGGCAAGGTTACGAAAGCCACCGTATCGGTATCGAAGGACAATGTAATTTTCGCCGTGCAGGCGGTGGATGACGCAGGGCACGGGAGCCTGCCTGTCGTACCATCGCCGGAACGGTAACCGGAGTAAACTGTTATTAGAGTAGGCGCGCAGGCGACTTTTGAGTATGCCTAGAAATACTTCTTTTCAAATGGGACTACCGCCGTTCCGCGGCGCCGTCCGCAATATCATTCTCGCCAGCCTTGCCATTTACATTGTGATTCTGCTGCTGGTCTCATTTGCGTCCACAGCGGGACAGGCGCTGCTCGCGCTCGGCATCCTCGATCCAGGTCACGTTCGCCAAGGGTGGATTTGGCAGCTTGTGACTTATGCCTTCATGTATATGGATCCGCTTCAGTTTGTGTTGTCACTTCTCGGGATTTACTTCCTTGGAGGCGCGGTTGAGGAGCGGATCGGTCCAACACGTTTTTACGGCCTGTTTTTCGGTAGTCTCGTTCTGTCAGCAATTGCTGGATTCGCGCTCTCGCTAACTGGAGTGATTGCCCAAGGGCCGGCGATGGGCTCTGGGGCAGCCGCCAATGCGATTCTGATGGTGTTCTACCTATTCAATCGCGGCGCCCCGATCATGTTGTTCCCGATCCCGATCCAAATCCCGGTGAAGTGGATCGTGCTATTCACGGCAGCCATCGAGACAGCGTACCTACTGCTCAGTCATTTTGCTCTTTTCTATTTCATTCTGCTGCTGGGTCTCGGTGCCGGATACGTGTGGCATTCGCTGTTCTTGACGCGTAAGACGTCACTTCGCATCTCAGAGCGGTTCTACGGGCTCCGCAATTCCTACTATCGCTGGAAGCGCCGCCGCGCCGCCCGTAAATTTGAGGTTTACATGCGGGACCACGACCGGACGGTCACCTTCGACGAGCACGGAAACTACATTCCGCCAGATGAGCCGGACAAGAAGAATGGCGGGTCGAAGTCGGGCTGGGTGAATTGAAAGCAGCTGTTAGCCTTTAGCTGTTTAGCTCTGTCATCCCGAACGCGCCCGCAAAGCGGCGGGAGAGGGACCTAACGTCAGCCGGGCCAACCTGTGCAATATTGCGCAGCTACAAATCCCTTATGCCCTGGTGTTCTTTTGATGCTGAGTACGTCCCCGGACGTGCAAACGCATCGTAAGGTCCCTCTCTCGGCCCTGAACGGGCGAGTTCGGGATGATAAGGTTTGCTGATGGCTGAGAGCTGACAGCTACTACGCGCTTACCAGCGACCCAATCTTCTCCCCCGTAACAACTTTCGCGATGTTCCCGCGCTGATTGAGATTAAAAATGATGATGGGAAGATTGTTATCTTTGCACAGCGAAATCGCGGTCGAATCCATGACTTTGAGGCCGCGCTTCAGGACTTCCATATACGTGATGTGCGCAAACTTCTGCGCGTCCTTGACGATCATCGGGTCTGCGTCGTAGATGCCGTCAACTTTAGTGGCCTTCAGAATCGCTTCGGCTTTGATTTCCATGGCGCGCAGGGATGCGGCAGTGTCGGTGGAGAAGTAGGGATTTCCGGTGCCGCCGGCGAAGATTACGATGCGGCCTTTTTCCAGGTGACGAATGGCACGGCGGCGTATGAATGGCTCTGCGACCTGATTCATCTCGATTGCCGATTGCACGCGCGTGTACACATTTTGCTTTTCCAGGGCGTCCTGCAGCGCTAGCGCATTGATGACCGTGGCCAGCATGCCCATGTGGTCGGCGGAGACGCGGTCCATGTCTTTGGCCTGCTCCGCCACGCCGCGGAAGAAGTTGCCACCGCCAACCACGATTGCTATTTGAACACCGAGTGAGTGAACATCCGCCAGTTCGGCCGCGATTTCGTGAATGCGGGGTGAGTCAACTCCAAAACCTTGCGAAGCAGCAAGAGCTTCGCCGGAAAGTTTCAGCAGGACGCGTTTGAACATTGGCTGCGGTATGTCCTCTCAGATAATATCGCGGAGATTTAAAAAGGGCACCTTTCGGTGCCCCTCGTTTACTCAGCTTTTTGTTCAGGCTTTGAGATTGCGATTGTCTCGCCGACATCGCCGACTTTGAATCTCGCAAATCTCTTGACCGAGATGTTTTCGCCCAGCTTGCCGATCTTGCTAGTAATGAGCTGCGAGATCGAGAGCGTCTGTTCCTTGATGAACGGCTGCTCGTACAGGCAGACTTCCTCGTAGAACTTGGCCATTTTGCCTTCGACAATCTTCTCGACCACGTTCGCAGGCTTCCCGGTAGCTGCAGCCTGTGCGCGATAAATATCTTTCTCGCGCTCAAAGGCTTCGGATGTGACATCTTCTTTGCGGATAAACTTCGGGTCGCTGGCAGCGATGTGCATAGCGATGTCGTGCACCAGCTCTTTGAAGTCGTCGGTGCGGGCCACGAAATCGCTCTCACAGTTCACTTCGACCAGCACGCCAATCTTGCCGCCGGCATGGATGTAATGGGCCACCGCGCCTTCGCTCGTAACGCGTGTGGCTTTCTTTGCCGCGACGGAGACACCCTTCTTGCGCAACACAATCACTGCCTGCTCAAAGTCGCCTTTGGCTTCGGTCAGGGCCTGCTTGCAATCCATCATGGGCGCTCCGGTTTTTTCGCGGAGCTCCTTTACTTGTGCTGCGGAAATATTCACTGTAGTTGTGCTCATAAATTGTCGTCCGTATAAATTTTGACCCGCGCATTGGATCTCGCGCGGGCCCGATCCCTCGGGGCTAAAGCCCCGCTGTTTTTGAACTCTTTACTGCACGGCTTGAAGTCGTGCCCTCCCAAAATCTTGTTCGAAACCGGAAGCTAGCCATCCGCAGTTTTAGGCCAACGACCGACGACCAACAGCCAACGACTGGGTTTAGTACGTTTGATGCTCGACTTCCGGAGTTTCCACCGGAGATTCGGCGGATGCCGCTTTTTTGCGGGTTCCGGGGCCTAGCACTTCTTCCATGTTGATGTCTTCGGAATCGGCGCCGGCTCCTGTGCTTGTGGCTTCAGGAGAGCCTTCGACTGGCTCCTGAGCGGCAGCAGCTTCGGCCTGCGCGACTCCTGCGGCCAGATCGGCAGCTTGCTTGTCGTTTAGCAGTTGCGAACCTTCCACCACCGAGTCAGCAACTTTCGAGGCGAATAGCCGGATCGCGCGCAGTGCGTCGTCGTTTCCAGGGATCACGTAATCCACTTCGGTGGGATCGCAGTTCGTGTCAACCACGGCAACAACCGGGATCCCGAGCTTGCGGGCTTCGCGGACGGCGATCTGCTCTTTGTTCGAGTCGATGACAAAAACCGCGTCCGGCAGTCTGTTCAGATTTTTGATGCCTGCCAGGTTCGCCTGCAGGTGCTTGCGCTCGCGTTCAAGCTTGATGACTTCTTTCTTGGGCAGCAGCTCGTAACGGCCATCCGTGGCCATTTCGTCAAGTTCCTTGAGCCGCTTCACGGACTTTTGTACGGTCACCCAATTGGTGAGCAGTCCGCCCAGCCAGCGCTGGTTCACATAAAAACTTCCGGCGCGAGTCGCTTCCTCGGCAATTGCATCCTGAGCCTGCCGCTTGGTCCCCACGAAGAGAACCGTCTTGCCGTCAGCCGACAGATCGGCGATGAACTTCGACGCTTCTTTGAACATCTTGAGCGTCTTCTGCAAATCAATGATGTAAATTCCATTGCGCTCACCGAAGATGAATTCTTTCATCTTAGGGTTCCAGCGCTTCGTCTGATGCCCGAAGTGAACTCCTGCTTCGAGCAACTCCTTCATGGTGATGTTAGCCAAACAACCTCCTTTTTAAGTCTGCATCCTTCGTTCATATTGCGAACTCCAGATTGCTTTCCCGTCCCCGCACCGGAGCACGGGAAGAATTAGAAAACCAGCTTTCAGCCGTCAGCTATCAGCCTAAATCCTCAAAACCCTTGTCATTCCGAACAGCGCTAGCTGTGAGGAACCTGCTTTACCGCTTGCTGAACTGGAAGCGCTTGCGTGCGCCCTTCTGTCCGTACTTCTTGCGCTCTTTGCCGCGCGAGTCACGGCTGACCAATCCTTCAGCCTTCAACTTTTTGCGCAACTCGGCGTTGAATTGCATCAACGCGCGCGCGATGCCCAACTTCACCGCATCAGCCTGGCCGTTCACGCCACCGCCGGAAACATTGGCGATCACATTAAAGCTCGCGGAAGATTCCGTGGAGACTAGAGGCTCCTTCGCGCTGAAGCGTTGCGCCTCGGTCACAAAATATTGTTCGAATGCGCGTCCGTTGACCTTGAAATCGCCACTGCCTGGACGCAAAAAGACCCGGGCAACGGCGGTCTTGCGCCGTCCCGTTCCGTAGTATTGAACTAAGTCAGCCATTAGCTCCTAGCTCTTAGCTTCTAGCTTGATGGACTGGAAGCGAGCTTTGTACCTTTCCTCAAATTAAAACCTATGCCCGCATCTCCAGCGCCTTCGCTTCCGGTTTCTGCGCCTGATGTGGGTGTTTGTCACCCTTATAAACTTTCAACTTGCTGAACATGTGAGTACCGAGCTTCGTCTTCGGCAGCATGCGCTTCACGGCGTCTTCAATCACCAGCTCAGGCTTGCGCGCGAAACGTTTGCGATAGTCTTCCGTACGCAGGCCCCCCGGGTATCCAGTGTAGTGGTGATAAGCCTTCTGCTCGGACTTCATGCCCGTCATCTTGACCTTCTCGGCATTGATCACGACCACATGGTCGCCGGTGTCGAGAAACGGCGTGTATTTCGGATTCTCTTTACCCATTAAAATGCGGGCGACTTGCGACGCCAGTCGGCCCAGGGCTTGCCCCGAGGCATCGACGACGAACCACTTGCGCACAATTTCCCCCGCTTTGGGGAAATAGGTTGACATTACTGAGCTCCCAGAATAATGAAAACTGTAAGAAGACCGCTGAGCACCCACTACCAGCGCCGAAGGCGCGGGGCCACCAGGCGGGCAACCGCAGAACTGCCGCAGCGTTAATGATATGCAGGAAGTGCTGGATTGTCAACGAGAAGGGTGGGAACCCGGGTCAGTTCTTGTTGCTCGGCTTAGTGCCCCGTTCAGCTTTGGACTTGGACTCCTTCTTGGACGATCCCGACTCCTGCTTTGAACCAGTTTCCTGCTTCGCTCCGGATTCCTGCTTTGATCCCGAATCCTTGCCAGAGTCGCTCTTGTCGCTGGAATCGGAGCTGGCCGCTCCCGAGGATTTCTTCGGATAATCGGTCACGTACCATCCGGTGCCCTTGAATTGCACCGCGGGCGCGGAAATCATCTGCTCGACTTTGCCCCCGCATTCAGGGCACTTTTTCACCATTGCGGCCGAGAATAGCTGGATGCGCTCAAAACGGTGTCCGCATTTCTTGCACAGATATTCGTAAAGTGGCATGTTGAAAAAATGGTTCAGTGTTGCCGGAAGGAATGTCTTTCCCCAACCGCTACAGAATATACCGGCTCAAATCCTGGTCTTTGACAATGTCGGCGAGAGTCTTGCCTACGTAAGCGGCGTCCACGACAAATTGCTCGCCCTTCCTGTCCGACGCGGAAAAGCTGATCTCGTCGAGCACGCGTTCCATAATCGTATGCAGCCGCCGGGCCCCAATGTTTTCCGTGCCTTCATTCACGCGGAACGCAAAGCGCGCAATCTCTTCCAGCGCATCTTTCGTAAACTCTAATTTCACGCCCTCAGTCTCGAGCAACGCCGTATATTGCTTTACCAGAGACGACTTCGGTTCGGTGAGAATCCGGATGAAATCGTCCATCGTGAGCGACTGGAGTTCAACGCGAATTGGGAAACGCCCTTGCAACTCAGGAATCAAGTCACTGGGCTTAGACACGTGAAATGCGCCGGCAGCGACAAACAAAATGTGGTCGGTCCTCACCATGCCGTAACGCGTGTTGACGGTCGTGCCTTCAACAATGGGCAGGATGTCGCGTTGCACGCCTTCGCGTGAAACATCTGGGCCGTGCCCACCCTCGCGGCCGGCAATCTTGTCGATTTCGTCGAGGAAAATTATTCCCGCGTCTTCCACGCGGTCAATCGCCATGCGAGTGACCTGGTCCATGTCAATCAGTCGCTGCTCTTCTTCCTGGATCAGATACTCGAATGCCTCATTGACCTTCATCTTCCGCTTTTTGGTGCGCTGGCCGAAGATGTTCGGCAACATGTCTTTGATGTTGACGTCCATCTCCTCCACTCCCTGGTTGGAGATGATTTCAAACGAAGGAAAATTCCGCTCGCGCACTTCGATTTCGACCATGCGGTCGTCAAGCTTTCCTTCGCGCAACTGTTGGCGCAATTTTTCACGAGTGCGGCTGCTCGAATCGCTCGACGTTGTTGTCCCCTCCAGCACGAAGCCAGCTTGCGGGGATTCAGGCGCACGCGGCGCGACCGGAGGCAATAAAATATCGAGCAAGCGCTCTTCCGCGTTCAGCTCCGCCTTGTCGGACACATCTTCGAGCTTCTCTCCACGAACGTTGTCTATTGCGATCTCAACTAAGTCGCGGATCATGGATTCAACGTCTCGGCCTACATATCCAACCTCCGTGAACTTCGAAGCTTCCACTTTCAGAAACGGCGAATTAGCCAGCTTCGCCAGGCGGCGGGCAATCTCTGTCTTACCCACGCCCGTCGGCCCAATCATGATGATGTTCTTAGGAATCACTTCCTCGGCTAGATCTGGAGGAAGTTTCTGGCGGCGCATGCGGTTGCGCAAGGCGATGGCGACTGCTCGCTTGGCATCTTTCTGCCCGACAACATGCTTATCGAGCTCGGCGACAATCTCGCGCGGAGTCAACTCATCCAGCGCGACTCGTTCTTCTTCAGCGGTAGCGGGGAGATAAATAGCCATTTAGCCGTCAGCTCTCAGCTATCAGCTCTCAGCCAAACCGCCTTTGCTGACGGCTGATGGCTGATGGCTGACAGCTACAGTTCCTCTATCGTGACCTTGTCATTGGTATAGATGCACATTTTACCCGCAATCTTCATTGCTTCTTCAGCGATCTGGCGGGCTGAAAGTTGCGTGTGCTGGGCGAGCGCCTCGGCTGCAGACTGAGCATAGGGTCCGCCGCTTCCGATGGCGGCGATTCCGCTGTCCGGCTCGATCACGTCGCCCTGGCCGCTCAGTAAAAATGTTTGCTCCTTATCCGCAACCAGTAACAGGGCTTCCAAGTGGCGCAGGAATTTATCGGTGCGCCAGTCTTTCGCCAGCTCTACCGCCCCTCTACCGAGATTGCCGTGATACTGCTCCAGTTTCGATTCAAAGCGGCTGAAAAGTGAGAATGCGTCAGCCGTGGACCCGGCAAATCCGGCAAGAATCTTGTCTTGATATAGGCGCCTGATCTTCTTGGCGGAATGCTTAATCACGCCCTCGCCAAGAGTCACCTGTCCGTCTCCGGCCATCACGACACTGCCATTGCGGCGCACACACAAAACTGTTGTGGAACGAATCAGACGATTCTGGGACATGAGAGACGAATCCTGATTATAGCAGCCAAGGTGGTGCGACCAGAGAGGCTACCGATAGGGGCGTGATGTCCTAATTTGATTGATTCAACACCTCCGCGTGCTTTGCGGCCCTTCTTAACGACCTTTGCGGTGCCTTTTATCGAGAAAAGTCAAAAGACTTTAACCGCAAAGAACGCCGAGAACTTCCGCGAAGTCTGCAGAGAAAACCAAATGGGGACGCTTCCGGCAATCAGGCCGGAGAAAATCAATCTACATACCTAGGTAACAGAGCAGGCTCCAATCCAGTCAAGAGATTGCCGCGGCCTGCCGATTCTGAGTCTGTTGGGATACCCGACCCATTGATTTTCCAGGGACCATTCGTTTCCCTCAAAGATGAAACCTTCATGTCCATTTCGGTATCTCCTCGTACCTCAGTCTGCAGAAGGCTGGTTCCGGTGGAAAGACAAACGGGATTCTTGTCCTGGCCGTAACGGGCGCCGCAATCATGGCTTTCGTCTTTGGTCTGGGAGTCGTCATCGCGCGGGGCATTCTCGATTCGCTGACGGGAATCACACATCTCCTGGAGGCTTTTGCGAATGGAGACTTGCGGCAACCGGACGCGGATTCGGTTTCAGGGCTGGGTGAACTGGGCGAAGCGCTCAATCAAGCGTTAAACGCTGTAGCTGGAACTGTCCACCGCATTGCTCGCGCTTCCGACCACGTGGCCAGTGCCAGTGAGCAAATTTCCTTTTCCGCAGCCGAGCAGGCGCAAACTACGGACCGGCAAAAAGACCAGACCGCCCAGATCGCTACCGCCATGCAGCAAATGTCATCGACCGTGCTTCAGGTTTCAGCAAATTCTGCCAAGGCCGCAGAGGCCTCGCGGAGGGCCGCCCACGTGGCGCATGCCGGAGACAACATGGTTGAAGATGCGCTGGCGAAAATGCGGGCGATTGCCGGCTCCGTGAGCAGTACGGCGAAGAAGTTACAGGAGCTCAGCAAGAGCTCGGATAAGATTGGCCGCATTATTGGCGTAATTGATGACATCGCCGATCAGACAAATTTGTTGGCTTTGAACGCGGCCATCGAAGCCGCCCATGCCGCAGAGCATGGCCGCGAATTTGCTGTCGTCGCAGAGGAGGTTCGAAAGTTGGCGGAACGTTCGGCGCGCGCGACGAAAGAAATCGCGGAGATGATTCTCACGGTGCAGGAAGAAACCGCGATCGCAGTGGTCGCGATGGAAGAAGGCACCCGACAGGTGGAAGAAGGAGTGAGTTCCACCTCAAAGGCCGGCGATGCACTGAAGCAGATCATCCAGGCGTCCGAGCAAGTTGGCGAAATGATTACGCAGATTGCCGCCGCTGTCACTGAACAATCGAGCGCGACCGAACAGATCAACCGCAACATGGAAGGGATCGCCGGCCTGCTCAAGGAGTCAGCCGGTGGCGCCAGAGAAGCAGCCAAAGCGTGCGAGGACCTCTCTGAGCTGGCGCTCGATCTGCAAAAGCTCGTTTCGAAGTTTCGGGTGGACGAAGACTTGGCTGGCGACGCATCCACGCCGGGCGGCAATGAACGTGGCTTAGATCGGGAGAAGCCGCGCCTCGTTCGGCGACGGCTGGATAAGGTCACGCGTGCACGGGCTGCTTGCTGGCAAGCAACTGCCTCAGCACATACTGCAAAATCCCGCCGTTCGCGTAATAGAGCGCTTCCTGCGGAGTATCAATCCGCACCAGCGCGTCAAACTCTTTCGCGTCTGCACGCACTTTCACTCGCCGACCGGGGACATAGTTTTCAACCAACTCGCGGATTCCGCCGATCTCGAAAATTTCTTCTCCACTAAGTCCCAGAGACTCCGCGTTATCGCCGGACACAAATTGCAGTGGCAGAATGCCCATTCCGACTAGGTTTGAGCGGTGAATGCGCTCGTAGCTTTCCGCGATCACGGCGTGAACACCCAACAGTCTCGGACCTTTTGCTGCCCAATCACGCGAAGACCCGGAGCCATATTCCCTTCCCGCGATGATCACCAGCGGCACGCCTTCAGCTATATACCTTTCTGAGGCTTCGAAGATCGTCATCTCCGCGTCATCAGGCAGATGCCGGGTGAATCCACCTTCAAGGTTGGGTACCATCTTGTTTCGCAGGCGAACATTGGCGAATGTCCCGCGCACCATGACCTCGTGGTTTCCCCGCCGCGAACCGTAGGAATTGAAGTCCGCGGGTTTGACCCCGTGCTCCTGCAAATATTTTCCCGCAGGGCTGTCTTTCTTGATGGATCCCGCTGGGGAAATGTGGTCGGTAGTAACGCTGTCTCCCAGCACCGCCAGCACACGCGCATGGCGGATATCGCCAACCGAACCGGGCTTCAACATCATGCCATCGAAGTACGGGGCTCGCTGAATGTACGTCGAAGCGGTGTCCCAGGCGTACGTCTCGCCCGCAGGCACGTTCAACGACCGCCAGCGGTCGTCGCCTTCGTAAACCTCGCCATAACTTTTACGGAACATGTCTGAGGAAATCGAGCTCTCGATCGCGTCATTCACTTCCCGCTGTGTCGGCCAGATGTCCGCAAGGTACACCGGCTTGCCATCTTTATCTTTGCCCAAAGCATCCTTGCGCAAATCCACATCAACCCGGCCGGCCAGAGCGAAAGCCACCACCAGCGGCGGAGACATTAGATAATTCGCGCGGACCTCGGGATTGATCCTGCCCTCGAAATTCCGATTTCCTGAGAGCACCGAAGCAACTACTAGGTTCTTGCGATCAATTTCGTCCGAAATTTCTTCCGGCAGCGGTCCTGAATTCCCGATGCAAGTCGTGCAACCGTATCCCACGATGTGGAATTTCAGCTTCTCGAGATACGAGATAAGCCCAGCGTTCTCCAGATAATCGCGAACGACCTTGGATCCTGGTGCAAGCGAAGTCTTGACCCATCCCGGAACCTGCAAGCCTCGCTCGACAGCTTTTTTCGCCAGCAGTCCAGCAGCCAGCATCACCGAAGGATTCGACGTGTTCGTGCAACTAGTGATTGCCGCTATCACTACGCTGCCGTGACTCAGGTGGCCATTTCCCGCAATCGCGGGGGCCGTCGATCCTTTGCTGGGCTTTATCAAGGATGGCAGAGCTTTCTCGAATGACTGCTTCGCGTCCGAAAGCGGCACCCGGTCCTGCGGACGCTTCGGCCCAGCAAGGCTCGACTCAACCGTAGCGAGGTCAAGCGCCAGGAGTTCGGAATACTCCGCCTGGGCGGTGTTTGCTTCATGGAAGAGTCCCTGTTCGCGGGAGTACGCCTCGACCAGCGCAATCTGCTCTTCTGAACGTCCGGTTAGCCGCAAATAGTTCAGCGTCTCGCGGTCAATTGGAAACATGCCGCATGTCGCGCCGTACTCAGGGGACATATTGCCAATGGTCGCGCGGTCCGCCAGCGGCAGATCCTGCAACCCCGGCCCGAAGTATTCGACGAACTTTCCGACCACTCCATGCTTGCGCAGCATTTCAGTAATCGTCAGGACCAAGTCGGTCGCAGTGGCGCCTTCGCGCAACCGGCCCGTTAACTTCACACCAACAACTTGCGGAATCAGCATGGAAACCGGCTGACCCAGCATCGCGGCTTCAGCTTCAATTCCGCCCACGCCCCAGCCGAGTACTCCCAGGCCGTTGATCATGGTAGTGTGGGAATCAGTACCAACCAACGTGTCCGGGTACGCGCCTCGTTTTCCATCCGCTTCGTTCACAAAGACTACGCGTGCTAAAAATTCCAAGTTCACTTGATGAACAATGCCTGTGTCGGGCGGAACAATGGCGAGATTGTCGAATGCCGTCTGCCCCCAGCGCAGGAACGCATACCGCTCCTTGTTGCGCAGGAATTCGAGCTCCGCGTTGAACGCAAACGCCTTTGGCGTGCCGAATTCGTCCACTTGGACGGAGTGGTCAATGACCAACTCCGCAGGTTGCAACGGATTAATCAGCGCGGGATCGCCACCAAGGTTCTTCATCGCGTCGCGCATCGCTGCTAGATCGACCACCGCCGGGACCCCGGTGAAATCTTGCATCAGTACTCGACTGGGCGTGAATGCAATTTCTTTATCCGATTTTGTCTTGCCGTTCCACGATGCAAGGGCCCGAATGTCGTCAGCCTTTACGTTGCGGCCGTCTTCTGTCCGAAACAGATTTTCCAGCAGAATGCGGAGCGAAAACGGAAGATGCTTGGTAGAGATGCCTTGCCGATCTAGAGCATCCAGGCGGAAAATCTCATACTCACGCCCGCCTACGCGAAGGATAGAGCGACTACCGAAGCTATTCATGAGTGCCCTCCCAAAGCCCAATCATGCCGCGTCCTCGGAAACCGGTGGCGGGCGCGCTGGCTTCTCCCTCCAACTTCAGACGCGTCCGGGCGGAAAACATGGGGCCGTGAGCGGCGGTAACCGGCGCGAAATGCATCATGCCAATCGGCGCGGGCATATCGCCGTAAATTTGCCTCAATGCCGCCGCGCATGGAATAAGTCTCATGCCAGAATCCGGTGCCACCTGAATCTCGCAAGAAGGCCTGCCACCAGAGCTTGTGAGGCTCGGAACGTGACCACGCTTCTAGCGATTCGAAGTCCCGCCAGTACTGGCGCATTCCTACGTGAGGCGGAAACAAGGAAAATACGATGCTTTCATGCAGCAGCAAACCGGCCGGTTTTGCCGCCACTGCGTTCGAAATCTTGGGGGCAAAACCGAGGAGGGTCTTGATTCCCATCAGCGGGTTCACCCGCATACCCAGATAAATAACTACAAGGTTTGGATATAAAGACAAATCAACGGTTCGGCGATTGATGCGGCCACTCATTGAACTTCCTCTCGAAATTGCGGGACGCAGGTTGACGAGTGGATCAAGAAATATTCTAAATCAGCAGTGCATCGCCTGCACGAGTGGCTATTCTTTCTCGGTCTGCCTCTGTGGACTTCCTCTCTGTATCGCTGTGCCCTCTGTGGTTAAGAAACTGCAACCACAGAGAACACAGCGATACACAGGGGAAGTCCACAGAGAAAATTCCGATACAGATTTTCATTTCGCCCTTAACAGCAACACCGGCACGCTGATGTTATGTTGCACCCGACTCGCCGTGGTCCCGAGAAATACATCGGCAAGAAAGCGATGCCCGTGAGTGCTCATGGCCACTAGATCGCAACCTTTCTGCTGTACCCAATTGATGATTTGTTTCGCCGGATCTCCGTAAGCCAATTCAGCTTCCGCCGGAATGCCCGCAGCCTGAAAGTCTTCGCGAACTTCTTTCAAATAAGCCGTGTCTTCGGCAATTTCCGGACTGACCGCGTCTGGGCCGTAGGTCCTTGCCGCCCATCCGTCGGCGACATGAAGCAGCACGACGCGGCTCTGCGCCAGCTTCGCGAGCTGCTTCACGTGAGCGATGATGGCCTGATCAGTCGGCGTGCCGTCCAACGTCACCAGGATCGTTTTGTACATGCCTTGTCCTCTTCCAAACGCTAGCCGCCAATGATGACATGCCACGCCGAGCGCAGCGAGTCGGGCAGTCCCCGGATATCGAGTGCCGTAATCAACACAGCGCTGCTCCAGCCCGCGGTCATCAGAAGCCAGCCACTCTTCCACGCGCCCATTCTTTTCCGCGAGCTAGTGAAGTGCAGAAGGGGAAACATCGCAAATGGAAGTTGCAAGGCCAGTACCACCTGGCTGAGCGTAAGCAAGTCATTCACACTGGCGTCGCCGCGAATGGCAATGATCAAGACTGCCGGAATAATTGCCAAAGCGCGAGTGATCAGCCGCCGTACCCAGGGCTGAATTCTCCAGCGCATAAACCCTTCCATCACCACTTGCCCAGCAAGGGTGCCGGTGATGGTGCTGCTTTGTCCGCTGGCTAGCAGGGCAATCACGAACAGTGTGCTTGCGAGGGCGGTGCCCAGCAGAGGCGCAAGTGTGAGATATGCAATCCGAATCCAATCGCTCTGCGGGCTGAAGGTGACCACCGTCCCTCCCGCTGCGACTACGCTTTCCTTGCCATAAAAAACGATGGCCGCCAACACCAGAATCGCGGCATTAACCAGGAAGGCTACCGTCAAAGCCGTGACAGAGTCGATAGTATTAAATCGAATTGCGCTTCTTATGGAAGCTTCGTCTTTTTGCAGCTTGCGGCTCTGCACCAGGGCGGAGTGCAGATACAGATTGTGCGGCATGACCGTGGCCCCGATAATTCCGATCGCCACGTAAATCATCCCCGTCTGGCGGAAGCTCGGGGTCACCAGCGCGCGCCCCATTTCCAGAAAGTTGGGCTGGGTCTGCGGTAGCACGAAAATCTCAATGAGGTAACAAACCCCGATGGTCACGATGAGCAGCAAAACCATTGCTTCAATCGCGCGCATCCCTAGTCCCTGCAAGCTCAAAAGCAGGAGCACATCCAGGCCAGTGATTACGACGGCCCAGAGCAGCGGAATATGAAACATCAGGTTAATGGCGACGGCACTGCCCAACACCTCGGCAAGATCGCACGCGCCTATGGCCCCTTCGCAAAGCAGCCAGTTAGGCCAGCGTGACCAGTTCGGGTACCAGTCGCGGCAGCACTGGGCGAGGTCCTTTCCCGTTACCACTCCCAAGCGGGACGAGAGTACCTGCATAAAGATCGCCATCAAGCTGGCCAGGCCGACCACCCACAAGAGTCCATACTTGAACTGCGCGCCGGCGGCCAGGTCCGTGCCCCAGTTTCCCGGATCCATATAACCGACGCTCACCAGGATCGCCGGTCCGATGAATGCCCGCCACTGCTGCCAGAATCCGGCTTGATGGTGAGGCACATCCACCGTGCCGTGCATTCCTTCCAGCGACACGTGGACGGTGGCCGCGCTTCCGCTGGTTAGGCCATTCGCTTTCGTCTCTCCTGCCGGGTTATCCATATTGAGCCGAAGTTCTATCTTACTGAAAAGAGCTTCACTGCCATACTTTGGCGAAGATGGGCGGGGCCGCCCATACATTCACAAATCGCAACTCGGGAGAATCGGGAATCGTCCGGAGTGGCATCCATGGAGGGTATTCAGTGAAAGGACTATTGTGACAACGTCAGTTGATGGAAGGGACTGGCCGCATTTCGCCCCCACTTTCGGGCCATAGCAAGCAGTAGCCTCAGCGTTTACAGTAGGCAGCCGACTGGTGAAGGGCGTAACCAACCATGAAGCGCCTTCTCTCAGTACTCGTGTTGGCTTTCGTCGTACTCGCTCCGTGCGCCTACGCGGACAGCATTCTCAACATCAACATTACCTTTGTCACGGGGGTCATGTATCCCGGCGGCGGGGTGTTCCTCACTTTGATTGGTCCGGGCACAATCATTACTGCAAGCGCCGGCATGGCGTGCCACGATTGGTGCGATGGCTTCCCCATCCCCGACTTGACATCTGTCGCTGCTTCCCAAGTTTTTATTGGATCCTTCCAAAGCGCGATAGTCGGGGGAATAACCTACAATGCGGACAACGACATATCCCTCAACTGTTGCCTTTTTGATTTTTCCGGTTCTCTGAACGGGTCGGTCAGCGGATTTGTTGGTGAAGGAGAGAGGTTTAAGCTATTGAACCTTACGCTACCTGGCGGCGGAGGCTGGAGTTTTAACTTCACCGGCTCTTCTGGGTACTACCAGTTCGTGGACGGCTCGTTCAGCGCAGGGACGCCCCCCGTGACACCGACGCCCGAACCAGGCACGCTCGGCTTGATGGCGACTGGGTTGGCGGGCCTTGCTGGGGTGATCCGAAGGAGACGGCTGATTCGCCGCTGATTTGCCAAAGAAGGCGAGCTGAGCAAAGGGGGGTCTGTACTCTCATCCCCGTTCTCATGTCCGCACTTAGCGGACGCTGTTGGCTTGCGCACGGACGCACCCCACCTGAACAGCTCCTGAGCCGGCGGCAGCAAGACCCCCTCACTGGTATTACCACCCAACCGTTTGACACAGATTTCCTCCTACCCCTAACCTTGTCTCTCACAGATATGAAAGTCTTGGTTCTGGGAAGTGGCGGCCGCGAGCATGCGCTGGTTTGGAAGCTGCGCCAGTCTCCGCGCGTTTCTCAGTTGTATTGTGCGCCGGGGAATGGCGGTATCGGCAATGACGCTGAGTGTGTTGCCGCCGATCTAAAAAGTGTGGAATCGGTTGTCGCGGTTGCGCAGCGGCTTCAGCCCGATCTCACGGTTGTTGGCCCAGAACTGCCCCTTCAACTCGGAGTAGTGGACGAATTCGTGAAACGCAATTGGCCGATCTTCGGGCCGACTAAAGCCGCGGCGCAACTCGAATCGAGCAAGAGTTTTGCAAAGCAATTTCTACAGCTTCACCGTATTCCAACGGCCCATTATGCAGTCTGCTCTTCCATGGCCGAGGTCAAGCAGGCGCTTCCACGGTTCAGCACACCAGTGGTGGTCAAAGCCGACGGCCTTGCCGCGGGCAAGGGCGTCGTCATCTGTAAAACAAAGGACGAGGCCGGAGCAATCGCGTCCGACATGCTCTCCGGAAAAATAGTTGGCGAAGCCGGGGCGCGCGTTGTTCTCGAGGAATGTCTGCAAGGCGACGAACTATCTTTCCTCGTGCTCAGCGATGGCGAGCGGGTGGCTCCCCTGGTTGCCGCTCAGGACCACAAGCGTGTCGGCGATGGCGACACCGGCCCTAACACCGGAGGCATGGGCGCCTATTCTTTTCCCGGCTTGCTTGATGAACAAATGACTCACTGGCTATTGCAGCATGTTGCCCGACCGGTGATTGCAGGAATGAAAGCCGAGGGAATGGAGTACAAGGGGATACTCTATTGCGGATTAATGATGACCGCCCGCGGACCAATGGTTTTGGAATTCAATTGCCGCTTTGGCGATCCCGAGACCCAGCCGATTCTGATGCGCCTGGAAAGCGATTTGATCGAAGCCATGGAAGCGTCCATTGAAGGCCGCGTCAGCGACGGCGATTTTCGCTGGTCGCAGGATGCCTCGGTGTGCATAGTGATGGCCTCCGGAGGCTATCCCGGCACGATCGAAGTCGGGAAGAGGATCACGGGAATTGAAGACGCGGACAAGATAGAGGGCGTGAAGGTGTTTCACTCGGGCACAAGCACCCGTGATGGAGAGTACTACACGGCTGGAGGCAGAGTGCTCGGTGTCACGAGCCGCGCGGCGACATTGCCGGAAGCAGTTTCCCGCGCCTACTCAGCGGTCGACAAAATCCATTTCGACGGAGCGCACTACCGCACAGACATCGCCGCCCGCGTTCTTGTGAAGTAGCGGATGAAATATTCGAGGAGAACGAATGAGCAAGCCAGTGGTTTCGATCGTGATGGGAAGCGACTCCGACCTTGAAATCATGCGCGAAGCCGCTAAAGCGCTTGCCGATTTTGGCATTTCGTACGAAATGGATGTCAGGTCGGCACATCGCTCGCCCGACCGCACCGCAGAATATGCCAGAAACGCGGCGAAGAATGGGATTCGCGTAATCATCGCCGGAGCCGGAGGAGCGGCGCACCTCGCAGGCGTTATTGCGGCGCACACCACGCTGCCGGTAATTGGCGTGCCTATCCCTTCCACCTCTTTGAACGGGTTGGACTCGCTTCTCGCGACAGTACAAATGCCCGCTGGAATTCCCGTGGCCACCGTCGCCATTGGAAAACCCGGGGCGACAAACGCGGGCGTCCTCGCGGCGCAAATTCTCGCACTGTCCGATCTCGCCATAGCCGCCAGACTTCAAGGTCACAAAGAAAAACTGGCCAGAAGCGTGGAAGAAAAATCTCGCAAGATGAAAGAAAGCTAAAAGTGAGCACCGGTACGTACATGTAGGGGCAGAGCCTGTCCTGAGCGAAGCCGAAAGGATGCCCTCCCCTGCCCTGGAGCGCAGCTCCACACTGCCCTCAATCCAACTTCAAAGTCCGCAAATATTCCCTTAACGGCCCACCCAAATCATCGCGTTTCAACGCAAATTCCACAGTCGCTTTCAGAAAGCCCAGCTTGTCGCCAGTATCGTGACGCTTACCTTCGTAAACATAGGCATACATTTTCTCTTGCTTCAGAAGAAGCCGCAGCCCGTCTGTAAGCTGAAGTTCGCCGCCCTTGCCGACCGGGGTCTGGCCGAGGACATCAAAAATTGTCGGAGTCAGAATGTATCGCCCAATGATTGCGAGATTCGAAGGCGCTTCCTCGATCGACGGCTTCTCAACCATGTTGAGCACTTGATAGAGGCGGCCGCCGTGATGTCCATCCGCAGGCTTTACGTCAAGGACGCCGTATGCTGATATGGCCTCACCTTCCACGATTTGTGTCGCGATCACGGAGCATTGGGTCTCCTCAAAGACCCGCATCATTTGTTTCAGCACCGGCACTTCGGCATCAATGACGTCATCGGCTAGCAGCACCGCAAATGCCTCGTTGCCGACCAATTCCCGCGCCGTCAGTACCGCGTGACCCAGACCCAACGCCTCTTTCTGCCGGACATAGGCCACATGGATCATGTCGGAGATTTGCCTCACAACTTTGAGCAGATCGGTTTTCTTTTTGCTTTCGAGAATCCTCTCGAGTTCATAACTCACGTCGAAGTGGTCTTCGATCGCGGTCTTCCCGCGGCCTGTGACCATGATGATCTGGTTACATCCGGCCGCCAGCGCCTCTTCCACGCCGTACTGGATGATTGGCTTGTCTACCAGAGGTAGCATTTCTTTGGGCTGGGCTTTGGTGGCGGGAAGAAATCGCGTGCCCAGCCCGGCTGCTGGAAACACCGCTTTGCAAACTTTCATTTTCATCGTTGGCCTTTGGCAGAACAGGTGAACAGCTTTCGATGCTGATTCTGCTTAAAGCGTCTGGCAATTCCATCCCAAGCTACCACACGTTCTGCTTCAAACGACCGAAGGTGCGCTCCTCTGCTCGAACAGATTTTCCAGAAGATTCTGCAATTGCTCGAGCAATTCCCTTGCCCCGACATTCTTCGCAGTGAATTTTAGCGTCCCATCGGGCAGGAACTGAGCACCGCGATGTGATGAAACGAATCCCGCCAGCTTTGCGCCATCAATCGGAGCATCGGGGCGGAAGCGGACACTGACCAAATCGCGCTTCCGATCAATCCCCGTCACCCCGGCCTGCACTGCCTGCAGTCTTAAGACTGCGTAACGAAGCAGTTGCTGCACGGGAACCGGCGGTTCGCCGTAGCGATCACGGAGTTCAGCTTCTACATCGGCCAGTTGGCGCTCGCTTTCGACCCCCGCAATCCTCTTGTACATTCGCAGGCGCTGGTTTTCTTCGGGAATGTAATCGGCAGGAATTCGAATATTGAGTCCGAGATTGAGTTGCGCTTGCGGCTGAGGCTCAGCTTCGCCTTTCACTTCACGCACCGCCTGCTCCAGCATCTGCGTGTAGAGATCGAATCCCACCGCCTCTATATGACCGCTCTGCTCGCCTCCCAACAGATTGCCTGCTCCCCGGAGTTCTAAATCGAGAGCCGCAATCTTGAACCCGGCCCCGAGATCAGAGAATTCTTTCAGTGCCGCAAGTCGTCTCCTCGCAATCGGCGTTAGTTCAATTTCCGAGGGCAGCAACAAATAAGCGTAGGCCCGGCGGTTCGAGCGTCCAACCCGGCCGCGCAACTGATAAAGTTCCGACAATCCAAGCCGTTCGGCTCGATTGATAAGGATCGTGTTGCACAGCGGGATATCGAGGCCGTTTTCGATAATCGTGGTCGCCACCAGAATGTCGGCCTCGTGACGCATAAATTTCAACATCACTTTTTCCAACTCGCCTTCCGACATTTGTCCGTGCCCAACAATTACTCGCGCGCGCGGCACTAGTTCCTGCAGCTTGGCGGCGATCTCCCAGATCGTGTCCACCCGGTTGTGCACGAAATAAACCTGGCCGCTGCGTTCCAATTCCTGCTCAATCGCCGAGCGGACGAGCTTTTGGTCCCAATTTGCCACTATGGTTTGAATGGCGATGCGGTCTTTTGGCGGCGTCTCGATTATGCTCATATCGCGCAATCCCACCAGGGACATGTGCAGGGTTCGCGGAATTGGAGTTGCCGACATCGCCAGAGCGTCCACTTCTTTTCTCATCTGCTTCAATCGCTCTTTGTGGCGAACCCCAAAACGCTGCTCTTCATCCACGACCAGCAGTCCCAGATCGGAGAACTTCACGTCCTTTGAAAGCAGCCGGTGCGTGCCGATCAAAACATCTACTTTCCCCGCTTCAACTCGCTGCAAGATTTCCTTCTGTTGCTTGGGCGAGCGGAAGCGGCTGATCATTTCGATCTGAACCGGAAACGCCGCAAATCGCTGTTTGAATGTTTCGTAATGCTGGAATGCAAGCACTGTGGTAGGAGCTAGAACCGCAACCTGCTTGTTGTCGTTGATGGCCTTGAATGCCGCGCGCATAGCGACTTCCGTCTTGCCATAACCCACATCGCCGCAAAGGAGACGGTCCATGGGGAGTGACGATTCCATGTCGCGTTTTATATCGGAGATTGCCAGTGCCTGGTCGTCGGTCTCGCTGTATTCGAAGGCGTCTTCGAACTCGCGCATCCATTCGTTGTCGGCGGGGAAGCTGTGGCCCTCTGCTGTTTTCCGCTGGGCATAGAGCTTCAGCAGTTCCTCGGTCATGTCCTGCATGGCCTTGCGGACGCGGGCTTTTGTCTTCGCCCACGCGGCTGTGCCCAGATGGTTGAGCACTGGCTTCGCGCCTTCCGCCGAGCGGTATTTCTGTACTAAATCAAGGCGCGTTAGCGGAACATACAGCCGAGCAGCTTCCGCGTATTCGAGCACCATGAATTCCGATTCGCTGTCCCCCTGACTGATCTCTTTCAAACCCTGATATTGCCCGATGCCATGTTCCACGTGAACCACGTAGTCTCCGACCTGCAGGTCACGGAAGTCCGAAAGAAATGCTGAAGTCTTCGACTTGTGCCGTTGAGGACGCGATACCACCGACTCGGACTCATCGAAGAGATCGCGCGTTCCAAAGACAGCAAGGCCAGCATCGGGCAGAACCATTCCATCCGGGATATAGGCTTTCACCAATATTGCGGTAAGCACTTCGCCAGCGAAATAAGCCGTTTCGTCGGCGTAACTCTCGCCGCCGCGCGTCCGGCTGCCCAGCCGGTATGAGACTCCGTACTCTGTGAAGAAATCCGCCAGCCGCTCCAGTTCGCCAGTATTCGGCGCCGCGACCAGCACGCGCCGGTTCTCGGCGACTTGCTTTTTCACCTCTTCCAGCATCTTGGGAATCGAACCATGAAACCTCGGAGCGGGTTGCGAGTGGAATTCCACCGATTGGGAGTCGTCGGAACGAGTCAATCCCAGATGCTCGACGTCCGCACCAGGCGCGCTTTGCAACGTTCTCAACCACTCTTCGGGTGAAAGATACAAATCCGCTGGCCGTACCAGGTTCCCGATTTCGCTGCGCTCGTGGGCTTCTTCCACCCTCGCCCAATACTGCTCGAACTCGCGGCTCAGCAACTCCGGCTCATCGGCAATCACGGTCGCAGTTGGCATCAGATCAAAGATGGTCCCAGAGGTCCCGGCCACTGCGGCATAGAATTCCCACCCCGGAAAGGCACTCACGCCGGCTGACCGTACAGCTGCTTCAATAACTTCCCCCGCGCCACTGACGCGCTTCCCAGAAAGCCGCGCATGGATGGCTGCCAAAACGTGTTCGCTGACCGGCGTCTCAGAAAGCGGAAGCAGCGCTATCTCATCAGCGGGGGACGACGAGCGCTGGGTGGCTGGATCGAACTTGCGAATGGATTCAACCTCATCGCCAAAAAATTCAATCCGCACCGGCCTGTCCGCTTCCGGCGAGTAAACGTCGAGAATTCCGCCGCGCAGCGCGTACTCTCCCGGCATCTCGACGACGTCAGTGGCGTTGTAGCCTACCGACTTGAGGTGCTGCAGCAGACTACTGGTATCAAAGCTCTCGCCACGACGCACTACACGCGCCAGGTCAGAATAGTATTCCGCCGAGCTCAACCGTAGAGCGCTGGCAGCCGCCGGCACTACAACGATCGAAGCCACGCCGGTCGCGATCTTCCATAGCGCAATCGCGCGCTGTTCCTGAATTTCCGGGTGAGGCGAGAGATTCTGAAAGGGCAACACATCGCGTGCGGGCAGGGAAACCACACTTTCAGCCGAAGCTCCGCCCACAAGCTCGCAATAGGCTTGAATGACGGGCAAAAATTCCTCAGCCGCCTCGTTATTGCGAACGAGAACCAGCAGCGGCCTCGCAACCGCTCGCTGGATATCTGCAATTAGCAATGCTCTAGATGGGGGATTGAGCCCGCAAACACGAATCCGTCCCGTGTTCGCTCGCAGATGGGAGACAACACGCAGGAACCCGGGCAGCTTTTCTACGCCCGCAAACAAATCGCGGACGAAAGGCAGGACCATTGCTCTGACAGTTTATCAGCACAATGGCCCTGACCCTGTCACCGCCAGATTTATTGACACTACCTTGCAGCGCCGGCTGAGCCAGAGCCGCCACCGTCGTTGGAAATTTCCAACGCGTAACTCTTTCCCGCAAAACGGATTTGTGCCAATGACAAGCTTCCGTCTCCGTTTTTCACCATTACCGCGCTGTCATAACGCTGGGGCGCGTCGGTTTTCACCACTCGCGCTGCAGTAGAAGCCACTATTTCTTTACCCCGATAAACCTTCAGTTCAACCTGATCGCCGGTGCCTTCCCATCGAATCGTGTAACGTCCACTTGCCAGTTGTTTCCCTGCAATGTTGGTCGGGTGTTGTAGGTCGAGTGATCCCTTGCTGGATGCCAATGCGCTTCCGGCAATCAGAACAATGGTTGCCAAAAGACCGCTTTTAAGAATCTGCTTTACATCAAAAGCTGTGTTCACCACGCCTCCTGTTTTCCGGATCGCCGGAAAGCGGTTGATGGCGGCCCGCCCGCGCGCAGAAAGCTTGCCTTTTGCGTTGCAGGGCATACAATGTTGCGGTCAGGAGCCAAACTAACGAATAAGCCCGTTAGGGTACGCTCGTTGGCTGCGGGATTGCCGCACACGTGGCCGCCAAAGCGTGGGTGCGACAGTCCCTGGCTCCTGTTATGTCGATTGCGTGATTCAGTTCTCTGCTACGGTCTCCTGCTTCAATACGTGCCCGCACACGCCGCGGTTCATTCTTAGTGCAATTGAGAATTGGACGAGTGAACGGGCCGGTGGTTAGCAACCCTTCAGTATCAGCATTAAGACTTTTTCTGCGATTTGCGTCGAATGTTTCGCGGCGCACGCTCCAGCAGAACGACGACGTGGGCAATGGCGGCGTTATCTGTTCCCATACCTTCCGGTGTCTTGGCTTTGATGCCAATGCGGTGGGGGGGAAGGTCGAGCAGCTTTGAAACACGCTCGCGGATTACATCTGCATGTGGCCCGATTTTCGGTTGTGCCAGAATGAGCGTCGAATCCATGTTCACAATTCGATACCCAGCCTCGCTCACCCGACGCAGCGCTTCCGCGAGAAACAACGTTGAATCTGCGCCCTTCCACTTGAGATCAGACGGCGAGAAGAGTGTTCCGATATCAGGTGCAGCAATAGCTCCCAGCAATGCGTCGGTTATGGCGTGCAGCAGGACATCTCCATCGGAATGGCCGCCCAGCCCCTTCGCGAATGGGATTTCCACGCCACCGATTTTCAGTGGAATTCCGCTCTTGAATTCATGCGAGTCCCACCCGTAGCCAATTTTCATGCGGAAACCTTGGCCACGGATTTGTACGGATCTACACGGATTTTCTTTCTTTCATTATCGAAGAGAAGTCTGCGGAATTGGGGTTTGCTGCCGATGTTAAGCAACAAGCCAATCTCGATCTCAGTCGACCGCAGATAATGAAGCAATTGCGCCTCATGGGCGGCTTCGAGTAATCGAGCGCTTTTGAGTTCCAGCAAGATGCTGCTTTCCACCATCAAGTCCGCTCTAAAGTCACCAACCTTGTGCTTGCGGAACCACACAGGCACAGGGACTTGACGATCCACCGTTAGACCAACCTCGCGCAGAGCAATCAATAACGATTCCTCATAAACAGACTCGAGAAAACCGTAACCGAGCTCATTATAGACATCGTAGAAAACACCGATGATCCTGTCCGTCAGTTCATGCTTCAAGTCCGTCCGCTTCGATTCCATGTAGGCAGTTTATTGGCAAAGATTGGTTTATCCGTGACAATCTGTGTTAATCCGTGGCCGCTTTACCGTTTTAGGAAAAACTCAGCCAATTCCAGGTCCGCTGGCGTTGTAATCTTGATATTTCGAGGCGACCCCATGACCACGGCAACTGGATGCCCAGAACGTTCCACCAGAGACGCCTCGTCTGTTCCCACAAAGCCGTCTGCCGCCGCGTCGTCAAACGCCTTCTTCAGCACATCGTAGCGGAAGCCTTGAGGGGTCTGGGCCATCACTATTTTTTCCCGTGGAATCGTAGCCTTGATCAGGGCTCCGTCAGGGGTTCGTTCCACCTGCTTGATCGTGTCCACCGCGGGAACTCCGGTGATCGCGGCCCCATGCTTCTTGGCAGCTTTGATCACATCATTAATAATCTCGGGGCTCACAAACGGCCGGACCGCATCGTGCACCAGCACGATTTCCTCGGCGGAAGCTTTGACCGCCGCCAGCGCGTTAGCCACCGATTGCTGGCGATGTTCGCCGCCCTCGATGAGCACCATTTTCTTTGCGGGGATCTCAGGCGAATCGTGCTCAAGCCGCGCCCGAAAAGGGCCGATTTCCGATTTCCGCAGCGCCACAAAAATCTCGGAGATTTCCGGGTTCGCCGCGAACTGGCGAAGCGTATGAACCACCACGGGAACGCCGCGCAATTCCACAAACTGCTTTGTTGCAGCAGGCTTTTTATCTCGCGTCGGCGCCGCCATGCGCGTGCCCAATCCAGCGGCGGGAATGATGACAACTGCCATGTGGGCGAACAGTATACGAGTTGCCTGAGAGCAGTTCAAATCGTGAGCAACCGGCTACTCGACTTTCGCAACCAACTTAAGCCACCTCTCGATCCTGGTTTCTGGGAACCGGAGGACTTGTGAAAAGCAACCATTCCTGGATTTCGTTGATTGGGTCTTGCCTCCTGATGGCGCTGGGCGCGGCTATTGCCTTTGCCGTGATCGTCGCCGGAGGCTCAGTTGCGCTTTCCGGTCATCAAAGTTCAGCCGAAGCCCAAAACGCGCTGCCTTCGACCCCGAGTCCGCGCGTCACCGCTACGTTTAGCGGCGTTGTCACCGATTCTCATTGCGGCGCGCGTCATCTCAGAACTTCGCACCTCAGTCCCGCCGAGTGCGCTCGAGAGTGCGTTCGCAAAGGTGCCAGCTATGTTCTAGTGGATGGTGATCGGCGCTACGTTTTAAGCGGCGGCGACGAGGTTCTTAGGAAGCTCGCCGGTACCAGAGTGAATGTCACTGGCAGCCGAGAAGGCGGGACTATTCTGGTAAGTTCCGCGGCTCCTGTTTTTTGAAAGCGAATTCTCTATTCGCTGCTTTGCTCCGCAGCGACCACCTGCTTCTTCGGTTCGACGATCACATTCGCGTTGTTGAGCACGGGCCTGGTTTCAACGCGCGCCGCGGAGCGCTCGTCCCACTTGCCAAAGATCATCTTTCCTGCCGTGGTCTGCAAGACTGAGGTAACAGAAACGTCAATCGTCTTCCCAATCATCTTTCGCGCGTTATCCACCACCACCATGGTTCCATCGTCAAGGTACGCCACTCCCTGGTTGTACTCTTTTCCTTCTTTCAGGATGAACACCCGCATGGTCTCACCGGGAAGAACAATCGGCTTGAGCGCGTTTGCCAGTTCGTTGATGTTCAGCACTTCCACGCCCTGCAGTTGCGCAACTTTATTCAGATTGAAATCGTTCGTAATAATTTTGCCCTCGTAAAGCTTGGCTAGTTCGATCAGCTTCAAATCCACTTCACGCACGCCTGGGAAATCGTCTTCCACGATCTGGATCTGGACTGATGCGACTTTCTGCAGGCGCTGCAGGATATCCAGGCCACGCCGTCCACGATTGCGCTTTAACGAATCGCCCGAATCGGCAACCAACTGCAACTCGCGCAGCACAAACTGCGGCGTGACTACAATGCCGTCGAGAAAGCCGGTTTCAGCGATGTCGGCGATCCGGCCATCAATAATCACGCTCGTGTCCAGGATCTTGTAACTTTTCTTGAGTTGCTTCTCGCCGCCAAAAATTCCACCCAGCGCAGCAAGGTTTAGCAAGTCACCTTTATTCGCGCCGACAATCAGGCCAACATAGGCCATCAGCAGCATGACCATGAGCTGAAGGAAGCTGCGCAGCGGGCTGTCCAAAAGGCTATTGCGAATGACCAGCGCGAAAAGATAGGCGCCGAAGATTCCAAGTATGCTGCCAATGGCCGCGCCAATCAGCCGCTTCAGACTTACTCGCAGCAGCCGCCATTCGAAGATGATGATCGCAAACCCGATCAGCGATCCAATCACAGCGTCAACCCTGGGACTCAGGCCAAAGGGATGAATCAGGTAGCAGGTGATGGCGACAAAGATGGCAAAAATAAGACGAATGAGAATTAAGTCCACAGCAATGGCTCCCCGGACGGCCGCTGAAAGCACAGTCGCCCGTGCCGGCCAAAACCGCTTTATCAAACCAGCCGGCCTTCTTATGCGAAGCCGGATATGAGATAAAAGGGCTCCGCTCCCCCACCTTTCGAGGGACCAATCATTAACGCGAAAAGTATATACCTGCTTGCAAAACCTACCCAACATTTGTCATAAAGGACACGGCAACCGGGGATGAAGCCCGCCGCTCGCTTTTCGAGAACCAAAGCTAGGTCTCCGAGTTCTACAACGCTGGAACTGCAAGCATTGGGCTGTATTCTTTCGCCGCCCGCGGCCGGAGAATAGGGTCGCAAGCCCTGGGTAAGGTCGAGCACGAAGCAGCCCCAAAGGGGCGAAAGAAACGTTAGCAGGGTAAGAGGGAGGTTACAGCAGAGCCATTGCTACACTCTACTGATGAAAGCAGTGGTCATCACTCGGCTCGGCGGCCCGGAAGTTCTCGAAATCCGAACGTTCCCCGACCCAACGCCAGGCCCCGGCGAAGAACTGGTTCGCGTAGAAGCCGCAGGAGTCAATTTCGCAGATACGATGGCCGCTACCACCGGATATCCCGGCACGCCGAAGCCTCCTCTGGTAGCCGGACGCGAGTTCTGCGGGATCCGCGTCAGCAATGGCGAGCACGTGATGGGCTACACGCAATGGGGTGCATTCGCCGAAATCGTTGCTGCTCGTAGCGCACTACTCTGGCCGGTGCCCGTCGGCTGGACTGCCGAAGAAGGTGCGGCGTTTCCGGTCAACTTCTTCACTGCGTATTTTGCCTACTGGAAAGCCGGGATACTAGGCGACTCAGGCAAAAGCGCGCGAGTGCTGATTCACGCTGTTGCTGGCGGAGTTGGTACAGCCGCCGTGCAAATCGGCAAACTTCTCGGTGTGGAAATGTATGGAACATCATCGTCTGACGAGAAGCTCGATCGAGCGAGACAGCTTGGGCTGCAGCACGCAATCAACTACAAGAAAACGGACTACGAGGAAGCGATCAAAGACCTGACTCACGGCGAAGGTATTGACGTTGTCTTCGAGATGTTAGGCGGCGAACACACGGCCAAGGGCGTCCGCTGTCTGCGCGACTTCGGGCGCGTCATTGCCTACGGCGCCGCTACAGGACAGCGTGCACAAATTGAAGTTGGAAGCCTCTACGCCAAAGGAGCCAGCGTGCACGGCCTCTGGTTGACTTATCTCTCGGCTAATCCGAACCTGATGAAGCAAGCATGGAACCAGCTTTCGGCGTGGGCATCTCAGGGCCATCTCCGCCCAATGATCGGCGATGTCTTACCAATGGAGAGAGCAGCGGACGCGTACCGGTTATTGCTACGGAGAAAGAACTTTGGAAAAGTAGTGCTCAAAATCTGACACCAACGTGTGAATGTGTGGCGCGGCCGCCCGCCCGCCTTTACCTGCCCTCGAACTCTCCTACAAGTTCCTTGTGTTTTTGACTTGCAGCTTCCACCAATGCCTGGAAAATCTTTTTGGACCGCTCATCATCCTCAAACGACCGCTCAGGATGCCACTGCACGGCCATCACAAAATGATCCGGGGATGTTCCCTCCAGCGCTTCAATGATCCCGTCTTCCGGACATTTAGCCACGATTTTCAGCCCATCGCCGATCAAATCCGCTGATTGATGATGACTGGAGTTTGTGGAAATCACTAGTCGCACCACGGGGGCTAAAGCCCGACTATCGCTAGAAGGCTTTTCGGCACGAGTGGAACTCGTGCCCTTCCCGGAAACATCACCGACCGAAATCTCCCAGAATCCCACAACCTCCGCCAGCTTCGATCCCGGATCTATCTCCACCTCGTGCGCCACCGGAACCTTGCGCCCAGCTTCGTGATTTATCGGGGACTCGATATGCTGCACCAGCGTTCCCGAGCGATACACGTTCAGTATTTGCAAGCCGTAGCAGATTCCGAGCACCGGCTTCCGCATGTTGTAGGCGTCCTGCAGCAGCAACTCATCTACGGTGTCGCGTTTAGGATCTGCCGCTTCCGTCTTGGGATGTCGTGCGGCGCCAAATTTCGCAGGATCAACATCTGCTTTACTTCCTGGCAGCAGCACCCCGTCACAGTGCTCAATCAGCTTCATCACCTCCGCTGGAGTGCGATTCAGGGGAATTCGTACCGGCTCTCCTCCCGAAAGTTCAACCGCCCGTTCGTACTGGGGAATGGCACGCTCGGCGTATTCCGGATCCGTACCGTGAGGCAACGGAATTGCGATTCGAGGTTTCATTTCAGCCCGCGCGCTCAATCTGATCGAGAGTCCTCATCTGGCGATAATGCCGCACTTCCATAAAAATCGCCGAGACAAACACAATTGCCGCCACGATCGCTGCCGCCGGCAGTGCAACATGCCTATAAGCAAACGCCATATCCGGTTGGCCGCCCCGCAATCTCGCCGCCAGCACCGTACCGCCAATCCCGAGCAACAAACTGACCGCAAACGAGAGCAGGGTAACGATGAAAGTTACAAGCAATATCCGAACCGGGATCAAGTACCAGCGCGGATGGCGTGCGGGAGTTTCGACGGAAGACATCAATAATAACCTACACCAGCGGAAGCTTTGAGTGCAGCAGGGTTCCGGCGCGTAATCAGCGTTTATCTGCCTATAGTGCGCTAAAATGCTGATGATGTCCCAAGCTGCCCAGGCAATCACGCGCCCGCCAACCGAAGTAGTCAGGGACACCCCCGTTTCCCAGGCCGCCAACGGAATTTGCTACGCCGTTGCTGGTGACATGAATATTCCCGGCGCAGATGTCGAACGCATGGTGTCCGCTGTCCCAAAGCCAGTGGCCGTAGCCCTGGAGCGCAAGGCGTACTACTTCGTCCCGCTCACGGTGAACCAAGGGGACCAGACGGTTATCGCGGATCGCTACGATGTTGCGCTCAGCGACAGCGCGGTTTGCCACCGCAATCTGGAACTGGGCGGCTCGCAGTGCGTATTCATATCAACCCGCCTGATGGACGACAAATTTTCCATCGCCTTCGAGTTTTATATCAACGTTGGACACGCCTTCGTGGAGCGCGCCGGAGTCTCGCGCGAGTTTGCAGACCTGGTCTGGAAGCAAGCTGAATCCGGCGCTCGTGGCGAGACTTCGCTCGATGCTTGGGAATCCCGCAAATTGTCAACTTCCGGCCCCGAAGCCGAAAAGCACAAGAACGAATACTTCGCCGCCGCTTTTTCCGACGCAATCTCGATTTATCTATTGTCTCTGTTTCTCGACGTCGACTACCAAGACCTCCGCGAGCGCGACTATCCCCTGCTCGCCCCCGCTGCCTTGGCTGAGCGCCTGCGCAAAGTTGCCGAGCTGTTCGCGCCTAATCCTGGCTTTGAGTTTGCGGTCTATTACCGGCGGCGGAGCTAGTTTTTCCTGAACTACGATGCGTCGGATGAGAAAATTCGTGTCGGTGCCCGTCCTTGTCTCTCTGTTCTTTGACAGACAGGACGGCAATTTTTCGCCTGTGGCAGGCAGTATTTCGCCCAAGATTGATTCCCTACTTCTGGGTAATCACCAGTTCCCCATTCTCCACCCGCAAGCTGTCGATCCCGTCTGGCAATTTTAGTTGCTCCCGCTGTTCGGCCAACTTCTTCTGCAACGCCGAATTCACCAGTGACACGGGAATGCTCAAATCGCCGACTTTGAATTCTGTCGGGTCGAACGTGACGTATCCATCCTGTGATCCCAAGTGTCCCGCCAGTGTGACCTAGATATCTCTTCCGGCGACCTGCGTGAGGAACTGGCCGTGCGCGATATCTCCGTCGAGCTTTACTTGATAGTTCTTGACATTTACCTGGTCGGGAGTTCCTCCCGGAGCTGCCGTGACTCCCGAAGCGCGAGATGCGGAGTTGACCGGCTTGGTCGCAACTTGAGGGGCCGCTGGGATCGCACCGGCTGCCTGCGCCATTTCGGAGCTGACTTCGTCGGAAGTGAAGTGCACCTCGGCGGGAGCGCTTCCCGCTCCCCTGGGCGCGGCTACTTGCTCAAGTTTCTGATCAAACGCCTGCGCATTCGCCTGCGCTGCGCTGACCGAAAGCGTCGCCGCGACTGGCTGCGGTTTGCTCAGGACTTGATAAACAGTGATTGCCGTGCCAACCAGCATTACAGTCGTGGAAATGCGCCTGCCGGTAAGTTGCATTGCCACCCTCCGAGCACACGATGGACCTGTATTGGGGAATACCTATGGTAAGAGTGCCCAGCGGAACTCGGAATATGACGGAAGATGTTGGCCGGATGATCTAGCTGAAGGGTGCCCCGTCCTTGTCTCTCCCGCTTTTGGTGAGACAGGGCGGGGATGTTGATCTATCCCAGCTTCTTTCCCACCAACTCATTCACCAACTGCGGATTGGCTTGGCCCTTGGACAATCTCATCACTTGACCCACAAAGAAAGCAGCCACGGTTTTCTTTCCCGCGCGGTATTGCTCAACCTGCTTGGGGTTTGACGCCAGCACTTCGTCAATGATTTTTTCGAGAGCTGATGTGTCGCGCGACTGCTCCGGCCGGCCTTCCTCCTCATACACGTCAGGAAAATCTTTGCCGCGTTCAAAGCAAAGATCGAAAAGGTCCTTCAGCATTTTGCCTGAGATGGCGCCGCTTTCGACCAAGTCAGCTGCTTCGGCAATGCCTTTCATGGAAATCGGCGATTGCTCGATTGAGAGCCCATGGACCTTCAGGCGTCCCATGAGTTCGCTCTGCACCAGATTTGCCACGCGCTTGGGGTTCTTTGCAGCCTTCGCCGCCGACTCGAACTGATCAGCCATTGCCTTCGTCAGGGTGAGAACGTGCGCGTCCTGCGCGGTAATGCCGTAATCCGCCATCATTCGCTTGCGGCGCGCTTCGGGAAGCTCCGGCAGTGTTCGGCGGATGTCGGCGCGCCATTTTTCATCTACGACCAGCGGCAAAAGATCAGGCTCTGGGAAGTAGCGATAGTCATGCGCGTGCTCCTTCGAGCGCATACCGTAAGTCTTACCTTCGACGGAATTGTAGAGCCGTGTTTCCTGCGTGATCTTCCCACCGGACTCGATCACCTCAATCTGCCGGCCAATCTCGTATTCCAGCGCCTCGCGAATGAAGCGGAACGAATTTACGTTCTTAACTTCCGTTTTGGTGCCAAATTTCTTCTCGCCGCGCGGGCGTACGCTGATGTTGGCATCGCAGCGCAACGAGCCCTCTTCCATGTTGCAGTCACTGACTCCGGTGTAAAGGATGATCTCTTTCAGTCGGGTCAGGTATTCGTACGCCTGTTCGGGAGAGGTGATGTCCGGCTCGCTGACGATTTCAATCAGTGGAACGCCACTGCGATTCAGATCGATGGCCGTGGCATCGTTCGCACCAGCGAAACCTTCGTGCAGGCTCTTTCCCGCATCCTCCTCAAGATGCACACGTGTGATGCCGATCTTTTTCAGTCCCGGAGCAGTTTCAATGTCAACAAATCCATGCTCCGCCAGCGGCTTGTCGTACTGCGAAATCTGGTAACCCTTAGGCAGGTCGGGATAAAAATAATTCTTACGCGCAAAAATTGACGTTTCTCGGATCTCGCAATTCAGAGCCATCGCCGCCAGCGTGGCAAACTCAACCGCCTTGCGGTTCAGAACAGGCAGCGCACCGGGAAGCCCAAGGCACACGGGACACACATTGGTATTCGGCGGATCGCCAAAGCGGGTGGAGCAGGAGCAAAAAATCTTCGTCGCAGTCAGTAACTGGACATGCACTTCCAGCCCGATAACCGGCTCGTACTTGGCCCGCGCTGGCACCGAACTCTCCACTGATGTCGCCATATTTAGAAGATTATAGAGCAGCCTAGGAGAGGAGTATGGAGTCGCAGGCGTCCCGCTCGAGCCTCCATTGTCACTAATTTCCGCTACTTGGTTCCGACATAGATATCCACTTGCCCATTCTGCGGATCCTGGGCACGTTGATCATAGATTTCGAAGTCCGTCTGGTAGGCACGCTTGAGCTTTCCATCGCCTTCTAGTCTGAACACCTTTTGCCAGGTTCGGGGTACAACTTGTGACAAAGGCCCCCTCCCCGTAGTCAGCACGGCGTATTGCCCTGCGGGAACGCGTTTTGCCACCATTCCTACGGGCGGGGCGGTTCCATCTTTCACCATCGCGCCGATCAGGTAGGTGTATTCGCCATTGTGGTCACTGGCGTAGTCAGAATAAACCGCGTAAATGTTGGAGCCGACCTTGTCGGGGATTTTCGTCTGAATTCCTTCTTGAAAGAACTTTTGCCATTGCTGAGGGATGATCCCGGCGGCGATGGCCTCTTTCGCGTTCGTAGTACGCGCTTCAATTCCTATCACTTGAAATCCTGGCAGGTCTGCGCGAGTAATATTAGTCTCCTTTGGGTCGTCGGCCGTTCGTCGTTGATCCTCGGCTGAACCTGTACCGCCGAACACGAGTAAAACGAAAAGAAGAAATGCGCGCATCAAATTCCACAATTACTTCTGACGGGCTGCTCTTGCCAACGACCAACGACGGTCTTACCTAATTTCCATCACTTCTTTCTCTTTTGCCTTGCACATGTCTTCCATCTTCTTGATTTCGCCGTCGGTGAGCTTCTGGATCTCGTCCATCGAGCGCTTCTCTTCATCCTCGGTAATCTTCTTGTCTTTCAGCGCCTTCTTGATCGCGTCGTTGCCGTCGCGACGAATATTGCGAACCGCAGTGCGATGGTCTTCCAGAACTTTGTGCAGATGCTTGACCATTTCCTTGCGGCGCTCTTCGGTCAAAGCTGGAATAGGCACGCGGATGATTTTGCCGTCATTCATGGGATTCAAGCCCAGTTCGGCTGTCCGAATGGCTTTTTCAATGGCCGATAACTGGGTCGGATCAAACGGCTGCACTGTGATTAACTGCGGCTCGGGCGCATGCACCTGAGCAATCTGGTTTAGTGGCATCTGCGCACCGTAGGCGTCCACCGTCACGCCATCCAGCATGTGTACCGAAGCCCGCCCGGTCCGCGTCCCGACTAACGCCTTACGAAAGTCGTCGACAGCTTTGTCCATGCGGGTTTTGAGTTGCACATAAATATCTTTGAGTCCTGGAACAGCAGCCATCGTAGGCTGGGCCATGTTTCAGCTCCTGACAACAACAAGAATCGAAACGCTGAATTATAAACCGAAGGGGAGTGCCATCGTTGTGTTCTGTGCGTGCGTTAGCCTACTCCAGTTCTTCATCCTTCAAAAGTGCCAAAAAGCTTCGCGCACTGTGAATAACTCGAAGTATTTCAACTCCGTCTGCGAGAGGGCGATAGAGCACCAGCATTTTTTCGAAGCCCGATATGCTGAACATGCTCAAAGAGGCCAAAGCTGGATCTTCGAGCCGTGGATGCCAGCCGATTTTCGGTTGGCGAGCTAGGAGAACGAGCGTCTCGTGGGCGGCAACCAAGAAACGATGACCAATCTCCGCACTGCCTTGAGTCGCGAGGTAATAGGCTTGCTCGTCCAAATCGCGATCCGCTTTGGGACGGATCAAATAGCGGGCACTCACCGGGCCTTCAGCTGTTCATCCAGATGGCGGTGCTTCTCCTGCCAATAATCACGCCCCACATTGATTGGGCCGCCTGAGGAGAGTCCTTCATGCACAAGCTTCGCAAGCTCTTCCATCGCGTCTTGATCAGCACGCACCAACCTCTCCAGATAGGTTTCGACGCTGATGCCTTCAGCCTCCGCCCTAGCTCGTAGCTCTGTTTCAAGGCGGGAATGGATGGTAATGCTCATATGTCGCGGGTCCTTCTTACGGATTTTATCTGGACGACGGGGCCCTGTCATTCTCAAATCTGGAAAAAGCCCCGGAATGTTTCCAAGACCTTTGCAGGCAATTCCTCTCGCTTCGATTTCCCTTTGAATCCCAGATCATGCCCCACGCGCTCGACCGGCAGCAACAGAGTCTGTGCGGAAATCAGCTTTCGCGCCGCCTCGATCTCTTCAATAGTTCCAAAACGATCGCGGGTTCCGTGCACGAATAATGTTGGAACATGGATCTGCGGCAAATGCTGGGTGCGAAGTTGATCGGGGCGGCTCGGCGCGTGCAAAGGATAAGAGAGCAGAAGCAGCCCGTCCGCCAGTTGCTCCTCGCCGAGCAGCATGCTGGCCTGGCGGCCGCCGTAGCTCTGCCCACCGATAAACACCCGTCCTGAGACGAGCTTCCTCATCGCTGCGATAGCGTGCTTCAGCCCTAGACGGTCGCGAGCGGCATCGCCAGGCCTGGGCGGGCCGTAAGCGCGTTTCTGCCGAAACGGCAGGTCACAGCGCAACACAACCAAGCCTGCTCCCGCAAAGGTCTCCGCCAGCGCCACCAGCAAGCCCGACTGCGCATTCCCACCAGCTCCGTGGGTAAGAACTAGGCCGTCGCTCGAAGGAGATCCCGGGCGGTGCAGGAATCCGTGAACAGCAGGATCGGAGGAAGAATCGGAAAAGCGGTCAGGGGCCGACATTACGTGTCCACTTCTGCTTCCATGGCTGCCTCACCTACAAAAGGAATAGTGATGCCCAGCCACTTATCGCCCTTCGTTTCGAAAGAGATGTCCCAATGAACAGGTTCCTCCTTCGGATTTTCAATCCCAAAGCCGGAAAGCGTGAGAACTGTGAAGATGCCTTGCGGCAATAGCCATTCATAGAAGACCTGCTGTAGACGCGGGCAACATGCAGGCAGAATCTGATCAAAGCGTTCCCGTAATCCGAGGTAAAACTCTCGTGCTTCGTGCGTTAGGCCGCTCTCAGCACCCAGAGGGGCAATAACAACCGCAGAGCCGGTCTTCGGGAACATCCACTCGCATTCCCAATACGAACGTTCCGGCGTTTTGGAATATGCATGAATATCAACCTTCCAAAGGCCGGATCTATTATTTGCGGCGGAGATAACCAAAGCTTCAGCTTATGCAGAAAACTCATGGTGCACCGTCACCCTGTGTATCCACCACGTGCAGCCGCATAAAATTGGTTGACCCACTCGACATCTGCGTCCCCGCCACTACGCCAAGCACGTCGCCCGGCCTGAGCCTTCCTGTGCGCCGCAGCTCCTGCTCCGCGGTGGCCAGCATCTCTTCCGCGCCCAGCGCGTGGTCGCGTCGCACCGGTTGCACTCCCCAGAATAGATTCATGCGATTGCAGACCGCGGGAACGTGGCTGAACGCATAAATCGGAGATTTCGGCCGGAATTTTGAAATCATGCGCGCCGTATTGCCACTCTCGGTAAACACCGCGATTGCCGCCATGTCAAGATCTTCGGCGGCATGCGCAATTGATTCGCAGATCGTCTCGGAGACGGATAGTCCGCGGTGCTCGCGGCGGCGCCGCGGCTGCATGAACTCGTCCATATTGCTTTCGGCTTCGACTACTATTTTCGCCATCATGCAAACCGCCTCGCGGGGATAGCGCCCACTTGCGGTCTCCGCGGAAAGCATCACCGCATCGCTGCCGTCGAAAATCGCGTTGGCTACGTCGCTGGCTTCCGCCCGAGTAGGGCGCGGGTTCTCAATCATGGACTCAAGCATCTGGGTGGCGATGATCACAGGCTTGCGCCACTCCGCAGCCCGGCGGATCACATGCTTCTGGATCACGGGAACTTTTTCCGGCGGCACCTCAACTCCCAGGTCGCCACGCGCCACCATCACGCCATCCGCAACTTCGAGAATTTCTTCCAACTGATCAAGCGCCTGCGGCTTTTCCAGTTTCGCGATGACTGGCACATCCTGCCGATGGGCTGCAACGATCTCTTTCACCGAACGGACGTCTGCCGCCGAGCGCACAAACGACAGCGCAATCATGTCAACGCCATGTTCGAGGCCGAATTCCAGGTCTTTGCGGTCTTTCTCCGTAAGCGCGGGAATGGACAGCGCCGCTCCCGGCAAGTTGATGCCCTGGTGCTCGGCAAGCGTGCCACCGTTGATGACCTGGCATTCAACGTCGTCCCCTTTGACATCAAGCACACGCAATTCAATCCGGCCATCGGAAAGCAAAATGCGTGATCCGGGCTTGACCTCCTGCGGAAGCCTCTTGAACGTAGTCGAGATCAGCTCTGCCGTGCCTTCGACCTCGCGAGCTGTGATGGTGACTTGTGATCCTGCTTGCAACACGACCGGCTGGTGGTCTTTCAGCCTTCCGGTGCGAATCTTCGGGCCTTGCAAGTCCTGGAGTATGCAAATAGTGCGGCCTTCCTCGGCAGCGGTGCGGCGGAGAGTCTCAATACTGCGCACATGGTCCTGCGGCGATCCGTGAGAAAAATTCAACCGGGCAACATCCATACCGGCTTGCATCAATCCGCGCAGTTCAGATTCCGTGCTGCACGAAGGACCGATCGTGCAGATGATCTTCGCCCGGCGCGAGGAGGTTTCAGGGGGACAGTGAGATTTACCCGAAAAAGTTTCGTTCATACAATGGTGTGCAGGTGCGGATATTGTAAAGGGTCAGAGCAGAAAAAGCGGCAAGCACCAATTATTCCCGTAGAGACGTAGCTCAGCTACGTCTCAGATGTTGCAAAGCAACGTCTCTACAGTGGGTCCCGATCCGGGACGAAATCCACTTCCTATTTGGAATTTCGAACGCCCGTCAGCTCATTACCCAGCAACGACCGCGGAAAGAGCATCGCATTGAACTCCGCACCAATCAGGATTACAAGCGAGATCAGATACATCCACACCAGCAAGGCAATTGCCGCGCCGAGCGAGCCATAAATCACGCTGTAATCCGCGTAGTGCTGCAAATACCACCCAAAAAGCATAGTCACCACAAACCACATTCCAGTAGCAAGAGTGGCGCCAGGGAGCACGCTATGCCAGGGTTGGGTGCGGGGCACGGCGTTGTGATAGATGAGCGCAATCACTGACACGCTGGTCAAAATCGCGATCAGCCAGCGGACGAACATCCACATCACATAGATATATGGGCTGAATTCGTGTGCTACATGAAACAGGATGCGGGTTTCAATCCGGTTTCCGAAAGCGACAAGGATGGTTGCAAAGCTAAGCGGAATGCCGGCCAGAATGACCAGAGACAAGGCCACCAGCCGCTCTTTCACCAACCCCCAAATTTTCGGCAACGCGTACGAGCGCCTGAAGCCTTCCATCCAGGAAATCATCACGCCAGAAGCAAGCCAGAGTGAAAGCACGGAAGTGGTGAACAGCACTCCGACGGAGCGGCCTGAACTTCCACGCAGGTAAGCTTGCGCGGTTGAGGTTCCCGCGGGAAGAATTTTGGTTAGAGCGTCCGAAATCTCCCGCGAAAAGGCTTGCGTATTTCGGCGAGTTGCGAGGACTGAACCCAAGACCAGCAAAGTCGGAAAGAACGTAAGGATCGACGAATAAGCGGACGCTTTGGCGATGGCGAATGCGTCATGTTGAAACGCCCGCCAGACCGCGTTCCGCAGCAGGTTTAGAAAACGAAAGATCAACGGTGCCAGAGTAGTGGTACCCGGCTGCTCAAGCAAGCGAAGAGTCGGCCCAAATTCAGGCTGCCCTCGTTGTGGATTGGCGTGCATCTATTGAAATGAGGATACTCCGAAGCCCTTCTTTGCGTCCCCTAGGGCTATTCTCCGCGTCCTCTGCGGTTAAAAGCCGTTGACCGCAAAGCGGACAAAGAAAAAGGGCGGCCCGAAGCCGCCCTGTGAGTGTCCCGATTATTCCGCTGTGAGTTCCTCGGTCTCGCCTTCTGTACGCATGAGTTCGAGCGCGCGCTCGGCCTCTTCGTAAGCTTGCGAGACTTCCTCCTGCACCTTGGCTGCGGCCTCTTCCATCTCTGGCGAGAGGCGCACGTTGCGGTAATACTCCATGCCGGTGCCGGCAGGAATGAGGCGTCCCACGATGACGTTTTCCTTGAGCCCGCGCAGGTGGTCCACCGCTCCTTGGATAGAGGCTTCGGTGAGCACGCGCGTGGTCTCCTGGAACGACGCCGCTGAGATGAACGAGTCCGTCGAGAGCGACGCCTTGGTGATGCCGAGCAGCAACGGCCTGCCGGTTGCCGGCTTGCCGCCTTCGCGGATGACGCGCTCGTTCTCTTCGCGGAAGCGGAACTTGTCGATCTGCTGTTCAAGCAGGAACTGCGTATCGCCCACGTCTTCGACCTTCACCCAGCGCATCATCTGGCGAACAATCACCTCAATGTGTTTGTCGGAGATGTTGACGCCCTGCAGCCGATAGACTTCCTGGATTTCGTTCACCAGGTATGCCTGCAGTTCCTTCTCGCCAAGCACTGCCAGGATGTCGTGCGGGTTCAACGGGCCGTCCATCAGCGGTTCGCCCGCCTTGACGCGCTCGCCTTCCTGCACGTTCACGTGCACGCCGCGCGGTACGGAGTATTCCTTTTCCGTGCCGTTGTCGGCCTGAACGTAGAGTTTGCGCTGACCTTTCGAGACCTCGCCGAATTTGACCGTGCCATCAATTTCGCTGATGACCGCGGTCTCATGCGGCTTGCGGGCTTCGAACAACTCGACGACACGTGGCAGACCACCGGTGATGTCTTTCGTCTTCGTAGTTTCGCGTGGGATCTTCGCCAGCACGTCGCCCGGATAAACCGTATCGCCTTCCTGCACCATGAGGTGGGAACGCGAGGGCATCAGGTAACGCTTGCTGCTCTTGCCTTTAATGACAATCGCAGGCTGGCGCTTCTCGTCAGGCGAATCGCCCACCACGTGACGCGATAGACCGGTGACTTCGTCCACTTCCTCGTGCAGCGTGACCCCTTCCTGCAAGTCTTTGAACTGCACCGTGCCGCCGATTTCCGTCAGGATCGCGAAGGTGTACGGGTCCCACTCAACCAGTACTTGGCCGAGCGTGACCGGATCGCCTTCGTTTACCTTGAGACGCGCCCCGTAAACCACCGAGTAGCGCTCGCGCTCGCGGTTCTTCTCATCCACAACCGCAATTGATCCCTGGCGGTTCATCACCACCAGATCGCCCGCCTTCGACTTAACGGTTTGCAGACCGATGAAACGGACTGACCCGTTGGTGCGAGCGTCAAGGCGTGACTGCTCTGAAACTCGCGATGCCGTACCGCCGATGTGGAAGGTACGCATGGTGAGCTGAGTTCCGGGTTCGCCGATAGACTGCGCCGCGATGACTCCGGTTGCTTCGCCCAGTTCAACGAGTCGTCCGGAAGCCAGGTTACGGCCGTAGCACATCACGCAAACGCCGCGCTTCGATTCGCAGGTGAGCACGGAACGAATTTTCACGCGTTCGATGCCGGCAGCCTGAATCGCACCCGCTAGGTCTTCTGTAATCTCCTGGTTGATGTCCACGATGACGTTGGCGTCATAGTCTTTGATCTTCTCGAGCGATACGCGTCCAACAATGCGGTCGCGCAGCGGCTCGATAATTTCACCCGCTTCAACGATTCCAGCAACGTAGATACCATCGACGGTGCCGCAATCGTATTCGCTGATAATCACGTCCTGAGCAACGTCAACCAGACGGCGTGTCAGGTAGCCGGAGTCGGCGGTCTTCAGTGCGGTGTCAGCCAATCCTTTACGGGCGCCGTGGGTCGAGATGAAGTACTGCAAAACCGTCAAGCCTTCACGGAAGTTCGCAGTGATTGGTGTCTCGATAATTTCGCCCGACGGCTTGGCCATCAGTCCGCGCATTCCGGAGAGCTGGCGAATCTGCTGTTTCGATCCGCGGGCGCCAGAGTCGGCCATGATGTAAATCGGATTGATGTCGCCTTCTTTGTCGCGCTGCTGCATCTGGCCGAACATTTCGTCCGCAACTTTCTCGGTAATTCCCGACCAGATTTCGATCACCTTGTTGTAGCGCTCGCCATTGGTGATGGCGCCGTCCAGATATTGCTGCTGGACCGCGACCACCTGCTTCTCGCCATCTTTCACCAAGGTCTTCTTGTTGTCAGGAATGACCATGTCGTCAATTCCAATGGAGAGGCCTGCGCGAGTCGCAAATCGGAAGCCGAGTTCCTTCACTTCGTCAAGCATTTTGACGGTCATTTCCAGACCGTATTTCAAGTAGCAGAAGCTGACTAGTTGCCCGATGCCCTTCTTCTTGAGCAAGCCATTGATGAACGGCATCCCCGTGGGAAGATGGTCGTTGAGAATGGCCCGGCCCACGGTCGTGCTGATGAACGCTCGATCGTAGCCGACCGGCTCGGTGTGAACGATGTCCTGATCGTCATACGCGGTGGTGAGATCAATCACTTCACCAGTGTGACGCAGGCGGATTGGCGAAAGTGTCTCGACCTCTTCGGCATGCAGCGCCAGCAGCACTTCGTCAATGTTTGCGAACGCGCGGCCTTCGCCCTTGGCGCCCGGCTTGCCTTTGGTCAGGTAATAAAGCCCGAGCACCATGTCCTGTGTAGGCACGGTAATCGGCTGGCCGGAGGCCGGCGACAGGATGTTGTGCGATGACAACATCAACACGCTGGCTTCAACCTGCGCTTCCGGAGATAACGGAATGTGAACCGCCATCTGGTCGCCGTCAAAGTCCGCGTTGAATGCCGTGCAGACCAACGGATGGATCTTGATCGCCTTACCTTCCACCAGCACCGGCTCAAATGCCTGAATGCCCAGACGGTGAAGGGTGGGGGCGCGGTTCAGCAGCACTGGGTGGTCTTTGATGACCTCTTCCAGGATGTCCCAAACAATGGCATCCTGCTGCTCGACCATTTCTTTTGCTTGTTTGATGGTCGTGCAATGCCCGGTCTGTTCCAGCCGGTGATAAATGAACGGTTTAAATAACTCGAGCGCCATCTTCTTCGGCAGACCGCACTGGTGCAGCTTCAGTTCGGGGCCCACCACGATGACCGAGCGTCCAGAGTAATCCACGCGCTTGCCCAGTAGGTTCTGGCGGAAACGTCCCTGCTTCCCTTTCAGCGTATCGGACAGCGACTTCAACGGGCGGTTGTTCGCTCCGCGCAACACGCGCCCACGACGGCCGTTATCAAACAGCGCGTCCACCGCTTCCTGCAACATGCGCTTTTCGTTGCGGACGATCACTTCCGGCGCGTGCAAGTCCATCAGCTTCTTCAAGCGGTTATTGCGGTTGATGACGCGGCGATAGAGATCGTTCAGGTCAGATGTGGCAAATCGTCCACCGTCGAGTGGAACCAGTGGCCGCAGCTCCGGCGGAATCACCGGAATCACGTCAAGGATCATCCAGTTCGGCTTGTTCCCGCTCTTGCGGAACGCCTCGACGACTTTCAGCCGCTTGGTGTGCTTCAACTTCTTCTGCAGCGAGCTCTCGTGGCGCATCTTCTCCCGAAGCTCGGTGGACAGCGACTCCACTTCAATGCGCTTGAGCAGCTCTTTGATCGCTTCAGCACCCATCATGGCTTTGAAGCCAGCAGGACGATACTGTTGGTCGAGTTCGCGATACTTGGCTTCGTCCTTGATCACCTCGCGCTCTTTTACGGGAGCGTCACCAGGCTCGACGACAACGTAAGCTTCGAAGTACAGAATGGCTTCGAGGTCACGCAGAGAAATATCAAGCAAGTGGCCAATGCGGCTGGGCAGTCCTTTGAAGAACCACACGTGCGAGCAGGGAGACGCCAGCTCGATGTGCCCCAGGCGCTCGCGACGGACTTTCGAGAGCGTGACTTCCACACCGCACTTGTCGCAGATCACTCCGCGGTGCTTCATGCGCTTGTACTTGCCGCAGAGACACTCCCAGTCAGTGACCGGGCCAAAAATGCGGGCGCAGAACAAGCCATCGCGCTCCGGCTTGAAAGTGCGGTAGTTAATGGTCTCCGGTTTCGTCACCTCGCCATGCGACCAGCTCCGGATTTTTTCCGGAGAGGCCAGGCTGATGCGAATAGCGTCGAAATCGGCAATCGGGTTTGCCAGGTCAAATGGGCTCGAACGGAACAAGATTTCCTCCACTCCTGCGGCAATTTCGCTGCCGCAAGCGGCTCCGATTTGTAGAGACGTAGCTTGCTACGTCTGAACTTTGGCTGGCAGCTCGGGAGCACCCACTGCCACCCTGTTCTTCAAAAAACTTTTCAAGCTTGGGATCGTGTAGCCCCGGACGCCTCGTCCGGGGTTGGCGGCTGAGGGCACCCGCCCTTACACGAGCCTTCAATCCGCTTCCATCAATACGCCGCCACGAGACTTCGCGCGGTCGAATCCATCTCCACCGTGCGAAGGCGACGCGCTCAGTACTGGTTTCTTCTCGCCAGCCTTAATCAACTCCACATCCAGGCAGAGCGACTGTAGCTCGCGAATAAGCACGTTGAACGACTCCGGCACGCCCGGCTCCATGGCAGCTTCGCCCTTGACGATGGCCTCATAAATCTTGGTGCGGCCATAAACGTCGTCGGACTTAGCCGTCAGCAGCTCCTGAAGAATGAAAGCCGCGCCGTAAGCTTCGAGCGCCCAAACTTCCATTTCCCCGAAGCGCTGTCCGCCGAACTGCGCCTTTCCGCCCAGCGGCTGCTGAGTGATGAGCGAGTACGGTCCGATGGAACGCGCGTGGATCTTGTCGTCCACCAAGTGCGACAGCTTCAGCATGTAGATGTAGCCGACTGTCACTGGCTGCTCGAAGCGTTCCCCGGTCATGCCGTCATGAAGCCAGGTCTTGCCAGATTCCGGCAGACCAGCGCTCTTCAGCAGCGCTTTGATCTCGTGCTCACGGGAGCCGTCGAACACCGGCGATCCGGTAAAGACGCCGCGCGTAAGAGTTTCGGCAACAGCCGCAAGCTCATCATCCGGAACTTCGGAGATTTCCTGCTCAAGCGTGGTGCCCTTGAACAAGGTCTTCAGTTCGCGACGAATCGTCTCCTCTCGCGAATTCTCCTTGAGCATCTCGGTGATTTTCTTGCCCAGCTCGTGCCCTGCCCAGCCGAGATGGGTTTCGAGAATCTGACCCACGTTCATACGGGAGGGAACGCCCAGCGGATTGAGCACGATCTCCACCGGCGTGCCATCTTCGAGGTACGGCATGTCCTCGTCCGGCAGGATTCGCGCAATAACGCCTTTATTTCCGTGCCGGCCAGCCATCTTGTCGCCAACACTCAACTTGCGCTTCATGGCGACATAGACTTTGACCAGCTTGATCACGCCGGGCGGCAGTTCGTCGCCCTTGGTGAGCTTGTCTTTTCTTTCATTGACAATCTTTTTAAGAACGTCGATCTGACGCGAAGTCATCTCTTCGATCTCATCAATCTGCTCATTCACCCGCGGGTCCTTGTCCGCATACTTAATGCGCTTGAGGTTCCGCGTGGAAATGCGCTCGATGGCGTCGCGATCGAGTACCGCACCCTTGTTCAAGAGACGTTTATTGGTGCGCTCATCGTGCAGGTCGGCCTGCACTTCCTTGCCGCCAAGAATGTTCTCCAACCGCTTCAGGCGTTCGTCGGTCAGAATTCGAATCTCGTCGGAAAGGTTCTTCTCAAGTTTCGCAATCTGGGTCTCTTCAATGGCCTTCGCCCGCTGATCTTTTTCCTGGCCTTTGCGGGAGAATATCTTCACATCTACGATCACGCCTTCGATACCGGGCGGGCAGTAGAGCGAAGCATCGCGAACGTCCCCAGCCTTTTCTCCGAAGATCGCGCGCAGCAGCTTTTCCTCCGGCGTCAGCTGGGTTTCACCCTTGGGCGTGACTTTGCCCACCAGAATGTCGCCCTGCTTAATGGTCGCGCCGATGCGGATGACGCCGGCTTCGTCCAAATTGCGCAGCATGGTCTCGCTGACATTTGGAATGTCGCGAGTCACTTCTTCCGGTCCCAGTTTGGTGTCGCGGGATTCGATCTCGAACTCCTCAATGTGCACCGAGGTGTAGTAGTCATCCTTCACCAGCTTCTCAGACACCAGAATGGCATCTTCAAAGTTGTATCCGCGCCACGGCATGAACGCGACCAGCACGTTCCTGCCGAGCGCCAGCTCGCCGTGATCGGTGCAAGGCCCATCGGCAATGACCTGGCCCTTCACCACCCGCTGCCCTTTTAATACAACCGGTTTCTGATTGATGCAGGTGTTCTGATTCGACCGCTTGAACTTGGTGAGCTGATAAATATCGCTACCAACCTCGCGCGAGAGCTGTCCGGGATGGTGCTCGCCTTCGACCCGCACAATGACGCGCTCGGAGTCCACCGAATCTATGACACCGTTGCGCCGCGCTAGAACGACCGCACCTGAATCACGCGCGGTGACACCCTCCATTCCCGTGCCAACAATAGGAGCTTCAGCACGCAGCAGCGGAACTGACTGCCTCTGCATGTTCGCGCCCATGAGCGCTCGGTTAGCGTCATCGTGTTCCAGGAATGGAACCAGTGAAGCCGCCACAGAAACGAGCTGTTTCGGACTCACGTCCACATAGTCCACTTCGCTCTGGCTGACCAAAACGAAGTTGCCGGCCCTGCGAGCATTCACCAGGTCGCCAACAATCCGGCCCTTTTCGTCGAGCTCGACGTTGGCCTGCGCGATCACGTGCCGGTCTTCTTCCCACGCCGAGAGATAGAACGAGAATGGCTCCAGTTCGGCAAGACGCTTGCGGCGTTCCCGCAGATCGGCATTGACCTTCTCGGCTTCGTGCTTCTCAACATGGTCCCCAGCTTTGTAGTCGCTATCGCCGGCGTTCACCACGCTGATGTAGTCGAGCACGCGGCCATTCTTGACCCGCCGGTACGGAGACTCAATGAAGCCGTAGTCATTGATTCGCGCGTAGCAACTCAATGACGAAATCAATCCGATGTTCGGACCTTCCGGTGTTTCAATCGGACAGATGCGGCCATAGTGCGTAGGGTGAACGTCGCGAACTTCGAATCCCGCGCGCTCACGCGACAAACCGCCCGGCCCTAAGGCCGAGAGACGCCGCTTGTGCGTAATTTCCGAAAGCGGGTTGGTCTGGTCCATGAACTGCGATAGCTGCGACGAGCCAAAGAACTCGCGGATCGCGGCCATCACCGGCTTCGCGTTTACCAGGTCGTGCGGCATGGCCGTGGACATCTCCTGGTACACGCTCATCTTTTCTTTGATGGCGCGTTCCATGCGCACCAAGCCGATACGGAACTGGTTCTCGAGCAGTTCGCCAACCGCGCGTACGCGGCGGTTGCCCAGGTGGTCGATGTCGTCCACTGAGCCAATGCTCTTGCGCAGCTTCAGCAAATAGCGGATTGTCGCGTAGAAGTCGTCCGGATCCAGAGTTCGCTTGTCGAGGCTGGAGGCATCGCTGTTCTCAAACAGTTTGATGTTGAACTTGAGCCGGCCTACGCGCGAAAAATCGTACTTCCGCGGATCGAAGAACATTCCATGGAATAGCGCCGTCGCTGTGTCAAGCGTCGGAGGATCGCCGGGACGCAGCTTGCGGTAGATCTCAATCAGCGCCTCTTGCGGGGTCTTGACTGAATCGCGCTTCAGGGTCTGGCTGATCACCGAGCCCACGTCGTCGCGCTCGGGGAAGAAGAGATTCATCTCCACTACGCCCGATTCAAGGATCTTGGAGACCTTGTCGGCAGTCAGCTCAGTGTTGGCTTCGAGCAATACTTCGCCAGTCGTCGTATCAACAATGTCGCCCGCAGCCCATGCGCCCTCAAGATCAGAAACGTCAACTTCGATTTCGCTGACCTTCGCCTTCTGAATCTCCTTCAGGATCGCGGGGTTAATCTTGCGTCCCGAGTGCGCGATCTCCTCGCCTGATTTCGATTTGATGCTGTGCGCGAGTTTCATGCCGATCAGGTTGGTGGCCTTGTCGCCCGCAGGGTCAATCGTCCAGTAAAGCTTCTTGTCGCGGACCAGTAGCCGATCCACGGTGTAGAAGGTCCGAAGTATGTCTTCACCGGAACGCAGGCCTAACGCTTTTAGGAAAATCGTGCCCAGGAACTTGCGCTTGCGGTCAATACGCACGTAGAGCACGTTCTTCTGGTCATACTCGAACTCAACCCAGGAACCGCGATAGGGAATGATCTTTCCCAGGAAGTAGGTGCGATTGTTCGCGGTCTCAAAGAACACGCCGGGTGAGCGGTGCAACTGGCTGACGATTACGCGCTCGGTCCCGTTCACAATGAAGGTGCCGTTCTGCGTCATCAGCGGAACGTCGCCGAAGAAAACTTCCTGCTCTTTGATATCGCGGATCGAGCGGTTTCCAGTTTCCGCGTCTTTGTCGAAAATTGTCAGACGCATGGTGACTTTGAGAGGCGCTGAATAGGTCATGCCGCGCTCTTCGCACTCGGCTACGTCATACTTCAGTTGCAAACCGACAGGGTCGCCGCACTTATTGCAGAAATCCGGCGTGTTCGCGTTGTAAGTTCCGCACTTGTGGCAAAGCACGTCGCCCGGATGAAACGGGTCGGTAATGACCGTCGAACCGCAATTCTTGCAAGTGGTGCGCAAGTGATGCAGCCCTTTCAGGTGACCGCACTTGCACTCCCAGTTGCCGATCGCGTAGTCCACAAACTCAAGCTGCGACACATTGCGGAAGTCGGTAATCGGAAACACCGACTGAAACACTGACTGCAAGCCGCCGTCGTCGCGCTCGCTGGGCAAGCGGTCCATTTGCAGAAACCGCTCATAAGAACGTTTCTGCACTTCAATCAGGTTAGGAATCTGGATGGTTGCTGGAATCTTGGAAAAATCAAAACGATGACGGAATCCATTCTTTTTCGACATTCGGAATACTCCCAAACTTTTCTGCGCAGCGCGGGGGCTGCGTCACAGCGGAAAACGCGGGCGAGAGAACAGCAGCTAGCAGTTGGCACTTAGCATTTGGCTAATGCCAATTGCTAAATGCGAATTTCTGAAGACACACAGATGCGCCTGCGGGGACAGCCTGTCCCTCAGGCGCCATTGGCAGCGCTTGGCCGATTGAATTTTGTCTTTTCCGCGCCAGTATGCCTGTTCCCGTCCTGCCGCCCGCAGGACAGTCTGCTAATCTCTGTTGTACGACCCCTCTTCCGCTCCCCTGAGTCCAATCGTGTGGAGGGCCGCTCACCTGGATGAAGTGGGAAGCGATGCTGTTAGTAACAATAATAGCACTGCTTCTCGAAGTCCGCCAGTGGTGGTCTTAAAATTGCTAGCCAGCCCGTGTGGGGCGGGCGCCTTCGCCCGCCAATCTTAAGGTCTTTGAGGTTTTGGAGCGCCGTCCCCGCCCGGCACCCTAGACGGGCGAGACGCCCGTCCCTCCAGAGCCTAAATCCTTATTTAACTTCGACCACTGCGCCGGCGTCGGTGAACTTCTTCTTGATAGTCTCCGCCTCTTCTTTGGAGACGCCTTCCTTTACCGTCTTGGGCGCGCCATCCACCAGGTCCTTGGCTTCTTTCAAGCCCAGGCTGGTAACTTCGCGGACCGCCTTGATTACATTGATTTTATTGGCGCCCACTTCTTTAAGGACAACGGCAAATTCGGTTTGTGCCTCCGCGGCCGGGGCTGCAGCCGCAGCTCCCGCTCCGCCACCGGCAACGACCACTGGGGCCGCCGCGGCAGCCGAAACGCCAAGCCGCTCTTCCAGTTTTTTCACTAGCTGCGCCGCATCCAGCAACGTCAGCCCAACGATTGATTCTTCCAACTGCTGCAAGTCCGCCATTTCATTTCTCCGTTATCAGATGATTTAGTAATTGAGTGATTTCGTAATCGGGTAATTTGAAAACCCGATACTCGCCACTCAATTCAGGGCTTTTCGCCCGATTGCGTTATCCGTGGGCAAGGTTCCAGTGCGTGCTTCGCGACGTCACGCCAGACAACAGTGACGCTTCAGAGTCACGCAACCCTTGACACTGGTAACCAAAAATTGTTCGCACTGGACATTCCGTAATCCGACTTGGATGGTTCCAATTACCAAATTACAAAATTACCCAATTACAAAGTCTCTATGCGCCAGCCGGCGTGGCTTCTCCGCCGAACTTCTGCTTCTCGACTCCCTGATTAATCACAACCGCCAAGTCGCGCCCCACAGCATTCATCGCAGTGACCAGTCTTTGCGCCGGCGCCTGCATCAGGAACAGCAGCTTGGAGTAGATCTCCTCTTTTGACGGCATGGTCGCCAGCGATTCGATCTCTTTGATCGAGATCACGCGGCCTTCAACTACACCAGTCTTAAAAGAGAACTCCGGGTTGTCCTTGGCGTATTTCGAGAGTGCCTTCGCCAGCGCCACCGGATCGCCTTCGGTATAGGCGATCGAGGTCACTCCGGACAATCCTTTCAATGCCTCTTCGGCCTTGGTACCCTTGGCGGCGCGCTCTGCCAGCGTGTTCTTGACGACGGTGTATTTCGCGCCCGAACTCCGCAGCAGCTTGCGCAACTCGTAATCCTGCGCCACCGTCAGCCTGCTGTAAGTGGTCACAATGACCGTGGATACCCTCTGCAGCTCAGCCCCCAGCCCCTCAACTTGCTCCGTTTTCTTCGCTCGAGTAACCGCCATATTTCTATTCCTCAGAATTCTCGAATGTGGGGACAGCCGCCCTCGGCTGTCCGCCGATCTTCAGATCGGCTTATGCCTTTGCCGCAGTCTCAATCGTCGTAGTGTCCAAAGAAATTCCAGGTCCCATCGTCGAACTCAAGTAGCAGCCCTTGATGTATTTCCCTTTCGCCACCGACGGCTTTGCCTTGATGACACTCGTGATCAACGTCGTCGCATTCTCAATCAACTTCTCCGGCGAAAAGGAAATCTTGCCCACCGGAACATGCACCAGCGCCGTCTTGTCCGTTCGGAATTCGACCTTTCCGGCTTTTACTTCGTGCACCGCCCGGGCAACATCAAACGTGACCGTTCCAGTTTTCGGATTGGGCATCAGACCCTTCGGCCCAAGCACCTTGCCCAGCCGTCCGACAGATTTCATCATGTCAGGTGTAGCGATCAGCGCGTCGAAATCCGTCCAGTTCTCTTTGGTAATTTTTTCCACCATGTCTTCCCCGCCCACAAAATCGGCGCCCGCTTGCTGGGCTTCGCGAAGCTTCTCGCCGGACGTGATCACAAGAACTTTTTTGGACTTTCCCAAGCCATGTGGAAGGACGACCGTGCCGCGCACCATCTGGTCAGCATGCTTGGGATCAACCCCCAATCGCATGGTGACTTCGACCGTTTCGTCGAACTTTGCGAATTTCACTTTTTGCAACAGAGGCACAGCCTCCTGCAGCGGATACGGGCGCGGTTCGACCGCTTTCCTCGCCTTGACTACATTCTTTCCTGCTTTTCTCATTGCTTTCCTCGTCTCCCACCGCTGGACCATTGTTCCGACCAGCCGTAGTGATTTCGACTAAACCTGTGTGGCGCGGGCGCCCTCGCCCGCGAATCTCAGGGGCTAAAGCCCAATCTTGAGTTGTCTCAACGGCACGACTACAAGTCGTGCCCTCCCGTCACCCAACCACGTCAATTCCCATCGACCTTGCCGTGCCCCTCACACTCCTGATCGCCGCATCCACCGATGCGGCATTCAAATCCGGCATCTTCTGCTTGGCAATGTCCTCCACCTGCTTCAGCGTGACCTTGCCGACTTTATCTTTATTCGGCGCACCCGAGCCTTTGGCAATTCCTGCCGCCCGCTTGAGCAAAATCGCAGCCGGAGGCGTCTTAGTGATGAAGGTGAAGGACCGATCACTATAAACCGTCACTACCACCGGAATGATCAGGCCTTCCAGTTCTTTCTGGCTGGTGCGCGCATTGAACTGCTTGCAAAATTCCATGATGTTGATCTGCGCTTGTCCGAGCGCAGGACCAACCGGAGGCGCAGGCGTAGCTTTGCCCGCCGCAATTTGAAGCTTTACTGAACCTGTCGCCTTTTTCGCCATCGTCTATATCCTTACTTCGAACTGTGTGAGAAGGGGCGCCCTCGCCCGTTCAGGCCGAGCAACGCTCGGCAGGTCTTACCCTTGTTTCTCCACCTGCTTAAATTCCAACTCCACCGGCGTTGACCGTCCAAAAATCGTCACCATCACCTTCAACGTCTCGCGGTCTTCGTTCACTTCATCCACTATGCCAGTAAATGTCGCAAACGGCCCTTCGGTGATGCGCACCGTCTCATTCTTCTCGAACTTGACCCTGAGCTTAGGCTTGTCCTTCGACTCGCCGGCGCGGTACACAATGTGCTGAACTTCTTCTTCGGACAGCGGTGTAGGCTGCTGCCCGGTGCCGACGAAGCCGGTCACTCGCGGCGTGGACTTCACCACATGCCACACGTGGTCGTCCATGTCCATCTCAACCAGCACATAGCCGGGATAGAACATGCGCTCAACGGTGTACTTCTTGCCGCCGCGCACTTCCGTGACGGATTCAGTTGGAATCAGCACGCGCCCAATTTTCTCTTCTAGGCCAAAAGCACGCACTCGCGATTCCAACGACTCTTTCACTTTGCGCTCAAATCCCGAATAGGAGTGGATGATGTACCACTTCATATTGGGATTGCGCGGCTGCTCGGCTACCGCAGCGGCGCCTTCAGTGGGCGGCGTCCCTGCGTCCGTGCTTCCGTTGTTTGGTTCGTCCTGCATAGTTTCAGAATCCTTTAGCCTTGCTTGTGGCCTTACTTGGTGAAGAAGCGGAATAGATAATCCACGCCTCGCCCAATCACGTTATCAATAAACCAGAAATAAATTCCAAATATAAAGACGGCGACTAGCACTACGCTAGTGGTTGCTTGCACTTCCTTGCGCGACGGCGTGGTCACCTTCCGCATTTCGTTGCGGACATCGCTATAAAAAGTCTTGACCCGCTCGATGCTGCCCATGAACCCGGACGTGGTCCGCCCGAAAAAGTTCTCGCCGCCAGCTCCTGCCTTTTCCATTCGTTTCGCCTCTACAGCCATCACTGCTCCCTAATCCCTCAAACTCTGGCAGGGGCGGAGGGATTCGAACCCCCAAGTCCGGTTTTGGAGACCGGCAGTTTAACCGTTGAGCTTACGCCCCTGTGTTGTCATTGAAAGATTGCAGATTTTAGATTGCAGATTAACCGCACCGTAGAAAATCTGAAATCTTCAATCTGAAATCGCCAATTACTTTACTTCTTTGTGCGGCGTATGCTTCCGGCACCGGTTGCAGAACTTTTTCAGTTCCAGCCGGTCCGGCGTCGTCTTACGGTTCTTGGTCGTCGAATAATTCCGTTCCTTGCAATCACCGCACTGCATCGTAATGATCTCTCGGGGCATACAAAACAGCTCCTAGCTTTCTCGTCCTCTTGCCGTCCCTACGGGACTCTGTCGCTTTCTCGCCTACCCAGGGCTTACACCCTGGGCTAACATATTCCGCCCCTTCGGGGCTGCTGCATCGTGCGGCTAACTAACTGTCTTCCTCGGGCTACAATCAACAACTACCCAATCCGCTGCCACGTTGGGCAACGACCAACGACGCTTTCCCTGACGGCTGA